>VMHT01222335.1_pt1 | contig 173118 bp, 168 predicted proteins | sample 4693611 | NCBI WGS metagenome assembly VMHT01 (sample SAMN12280063, study PRJNA550983) | marine metagenome | isolation source: seawater sampled from same location over 5 years 0.02-0.2 micron viral filtrate | place: USA: collected off the coast of southern California halfway between the port... ... | reverse complement strand
CGGTGAGGTCTTTGCCTTCACGCAACTGCTTTAAAGCGGCATCCATGTCGAAATTGGTTTTGGTCATATGTCATCTCTTTTTTGCTTAGTTTAACGAAATGACACAGAATTCTGAACACTACCCCCCTTGGGGCTCTTTATATTTCTAGTATAAGTTATTGAGGTGCAGCTTCACTACTCGTTTCAGCGTTTAGCTCCTGGCGCACTTCTCTCACAATAGGACGGTTAATCCGTATCATAGCGCGTAACTCTTCAATATATTCAACACCACGTTCAGAATAACTTTCCAAACCGACAATTAAGTCATTTGCCGTTATATCTTCATTATCTAAACGCTTCTGCTCGCGTAGCAAACGTAAGTCTAAATAAGCACCGTGGGTATTAATGTTTCGCATGTAACTTTTTACCGAATCATTCACTGAGTCAAATTTAGCGACTTCGTGACGGCCGTCTTCTTCGCGGCCTCTGGGGACAAGACCACAGCCTTTCACATAACACCATTGGCCAAACAAGTTAAGGCCCATCCGGGAGAAGCGAGAAGTTCCCCAGCCTGACTCATTAGCCGCCTGAACCAACACCATCATTTCAGGAATGATATCCATACGACGTTTTAACAAGCCGAATAAGTTGTCATCAATGGCTATGTCTTCTTCTAAACGGTAATACTCGATCCAGTCATCAATCTTTTGTTTATCGTCAGCGGTTAACTGGCCTTCTTGAAAACGCCCATAAACGTCTTTTAAATACGCCCGCTCATGTAATATATGAATGTTTTCCGCTTCAACCATAGGCAGTAAAAAGCTAAAAAAGGCTTCTTTTTTCTCGGACACATCTGTCATTGCCGAAAACTCAGGCATGGTTGTTTTAATCTCGACATCCGGAATAGGCGGTAAGTGTGCAACGACCGAAGCGTCTTCCTTTTTAGGTGGCTCTTTTGGAATAAACCAAGGCGTTAACAGCGCCGCAATACAAAGAACAATGAATAAAATTATCGTAACTATTCGCATACATTCCTCAAATAAGCCTTAAATAGAAATATTGTCAGACGGCTCTGGGTCATCGTTATTAATAATAGTTACGCCAATAATCTCTTTATAGACCACACCAATCAGGTTATAAATCATTGGCAACATCCAAATCAAACCTAAGCCAAATGGAATAATCGCCAAAAACAAAGCCCCCATAATGAGTAAAAAGAGCACAATAAATTTTGGCAACTTGTAGTGGGTAATGCGGAAAGAGTAATACAGTGCATTCAATGGGCTGGTACCACGCTCGATAACCAACGGCATAGCTAAAGCCAGAACCACGGTTAAATACAGCGAGCCAAGTAGCCCTAAATTCGGGTGTAACTGCCCCAGTAACAAAGTCAGAATAATATTTAAAACGGTCGCAATTAGTGAGACTACAATAAGCGGCATTAAGCGCTGAAAACCGTCAAATACTTGTGTCGCTTTTGTTTTTATATCAACGCTGTGCTTTATGCCCATCAGCATAAGGCCACCGAGCAATGGCGCATTAATAACCGCTTGAATAATACTGGTGACAAACTGCAGTTCCAGCGAGTTTTCAAAACTTTCCAGCGAAAAGAAATTAATCAGTACCAGCACCATTAACACGTTAATGCCGAATAAAATTAAAAAGCCGCCTAACAAAGAGCCAAGATGGCTCTTTGTGACATTAAATGATTGCTCTATGACACTTTTTAACGAAAAATCGTACTTACCAGTTAACGCATCGGTTAATGAGCCGCCTACTATTAGCTTGTTATCATTCACAAAAATTACCACACTTTAATTGCTGAGTCGGTTAAAATAGCGCCCGCTATACTAGAGCATACGCATCGACAATCCAATAAATTCGATAACCCCTGAAGGAGTATCATGCAGAAAAAGCGTAAAGAACGTCCTGCGAACCCCAAATTGGTCTTGCTTAATAAACCTTACGGTGTTCTATCGCAATTTAGTGGTGAAGCTGACGATGATACCTTAAAAAATTATATTCCTCATAAGGATGTTTATCCTGCCGGGCGTCTCGACAAAGACAGCGAAGGCTTGCTGCTGCTTACCAACGACGGTGTCTATCAGGCGAGACTTGCGAACCCCAAGTATAAGGTATGGAAGACATACTGGGTTCAGGTCGAAGGCGAACCGACTGAAGAGCAACTGGAGCAATTGCGTAACGGTGTTGAACTCAAAGACGGAATAACGCGCCCGGCAGAAGCTTTTGTTATGCCCGAGCCTAATGACTTATGGCCTCGTAACCCGCCTATTAGAGAGCGAAAGTCTGTACCCGATACCTGGCTTTGCATAAAAATAAGAGAAGGCAAAAACAGACAGGTTCGTCGCATGACAGCACACGTTGGACTACCAACGTTAAGGTTGATAAGAGCCGCAGTCGGCCCTTTTCAGTTAAAAAGATTACAGCCAGGACAATGGCGTGAAGAGCCGCCGGTTTGGTAAACCTTTGACTACCGCTGTGACGGTGAAAATGATAGAATACGCGCCAATTTTAGTACGCCAAAACGTCCGAGCAAATTTATGAGTGATGCAGTAAAAAAAGTCATTGTCGGAATGTCCGGAGGGGTCGACTCCTCTGTCTCAGCTTATCTTCTAAAACAACAGGGCTACCATGTTGAAGGCCTGTTTATGAAAAACTGGGAAGAAGACGACACGGACGAGTATTGCGCGGCCGCCGACGACCTGGCTGACGCAGAAAAAGTTTGCGAAACCCTGGGTATTGAGCTGCACACCATTAACTTTGCCGCTGAATACTGGGATAACGTGTTTGAGTACTTTCTGGAAGAGTACAAAGCCGGCCGTACCCCCAACCCGGACATCATGTGCAACAAAGAGATTAAGTTTAAAGCCTTTCTTGAGTTTGCCGCGGAAGCGTTGGACGCCGATTATATCGCCACAGGCCATTATGTTCGTCGACAATATGACGGCAAAAAATGGCAAATGCTGCGTGGCTTAGACAATAACAAAGATCAAAGCTACTTCTTGTATACACTGAGTCATGAGCATATCGCGCAGACACTATTTCCGGTTGGCGAACTGGAAAAGCCTGAAGTTCGACGTATTGCCGAGGAACAAGGCTTAGTAACGGCGGATAAAAAAGACTCTACCGGTATTTGTTTTATTGGTGAGCGTAAGTTTAAAGATTTTCTACAACAGTATCTTCCGGCTAAGCCTGGTGACATCGAAACCGTCGATGGTGATGTTCTTGGGCAACATGAAGGCTTGATGTACCACACGCTTGGTCAACGCAAAGGTTTACATATTGGTGGACTTGCTAACGCTTCTGACGACCCTTGGTATGTGGTCGATAAGGACGTTGAACGTAATGTACTGATTGTTGCACAGGGGAAGAACCACCCTCGCCTGTACTCTAAAGGCTTAATTGCCGGCCAGCTGCATTGGGTGAACCGTGAAACGCCTGCGGAACCGTTCCGCTGTGCCGTAAAAACACGTTATCGCCAGAACGATATCGCCTGTCAGGTAACCCCATTAGATAATGGCGATGTTCATGTTGAGTTTGACGACCCCGTTGCGGCAGTAACGCCAGGCCAGTCAGCGGTGTTCTATATCGATAACGTCTGCCTTGGGGGCGGTATTATTGAAAAACGCCTTACCGACTTTGAGGTAAAACTATGAACGACTGGCAACAGCGAGTTATTGCCTTAGCCGGTATGTCATTAAGTGCCGCTGCAGTACAAAAAATAGCGCGCAGCGGCAGTTTGTATCCAGAATCCATTACCGACACATTAGTTCATAGTGTATTACAACAGTCGCCCGACTCCATCGAGCAGGTTTACGGCGGACTAGCGAATATCCAGCCCGGTTTACAGACACTTGTGCGCCAAATTGGCAGCAGTTCTCAGAAAGATGTTGAAGTCACTCGCTATTTAATAGGGATGCTGCACCTTTCAAGACGTTTATTAAAAGAACCCAAAGTACTGGACGAGCTGGGTCAGCGCATTTCACAAATAAAGCGCCAAAAAGAAGAGTTTGGCTTTGAACAATACCGCATTTTAGAAAGTATGGCTGGCGTATACCGTGAGTTAATAAGCCCATTAGGTCAGCCTATTCGAATCAATGGTAAACCAGAGGTGTTAAAGTCCGATGCTAATCAGCATCATATCCGTGCTCTGTTACTCGCTGGCGTACGCAGTGCCATACTCTGGAATCAAGTCGGTGGTAAGCGCCGCCATTTCATTTTTTCAAGAAAACAGATGCTGAAAGCCGCTCAGCAGCTACTTCAACTTGCTTAATATAACTCGGAGAACCTTGTATGTTGCCCTTATCTTCACTCACTGCAATATCCCCTGTTGACGGTCGATATGCGTCAAAAGCTGAAATGCTACGCCCTATTTTCAGCGAATATGGTCTTATCAAGTTCCGAGTAACCGTTGAAGTACGCTGGCTACAATTGTTAGCAACTGTCGACGGCATTAAAGAAGTTCCCGCATTAAGCGACGAAGCGAATGCAGTACTCGACGGTATTGTTGAAAACTTCTCTGTTGAAGATGCGGAACGCATTAAAGACATTGAGAGAACGACTAACCACGACGTTAAAGCGGTTGAGTACTTTCTGAAAGAGTCCGTTGAACAAAGCGATGAGCTCAATAATGTCTCCGAATTTATTCATTTTGCGTGCACCTCGGAAGACATCAATAACCTGTCTCATGGTTTAATGCTGGCAACGGCACGAGACGACGTACTGTTGCCAATGATGAATCAACTGCTCGACGATGTGAAAGCCAAAGCTAAAGAGTACCGCGCCGTTCCAATGATGGCTCGCACCCATGGCCAACCAGCTACACCAACAACAATGGGCAAAGAGTTTGCCAATGTTGCTGTTCGCTTAGAACGTCAACTTGAGCAATTTAAAGCGGTTAATATTATGGGCAAAATAAATGGTGCGGTAGGTAACTATAACGCCCACCTTGCGGCTTACCCAAATGTTGACTGGCACGGTATTTCTGAGCGTTTTGTTGAGTCTTTAGGCTTGAACTGGAACGCTTATACCACTCAAATCGAACCGCACGATTACATTGCTGAGTATTTTGACGCCCTGTCACGCTTTAATACTGTACTTATCGATTTTGATCGCGATGTCTGGGGTTACATTGCTCTGAACCACTTCAAACAAAAAACGATTGAAGGCGAAGTCGGCTCTTCAACCATGCCTCACAAAGTTAACCCAATCGACTTTGAAAATTCAGAAGGCAACCTGGGCATTGCCAACAGCATTATGCAGCATTTAGCGCAGAAGCTACCTATCTCACGCTGGCAGCGTGACCTGACTGACTCAACGGTATTGCGCAACTTGGGCGTCGGCTTAGCTTATGCGGTAATTGCTTATCAGGCGACACAAAAAGGTTTGAGCAAATTGGAAGTGAATGACGCCAAACTGGCCGCCGAATTGGATGACAACTGGGAGCTAATGGCAGAGCCAGTGCAAACCGTTATGCGCCGCTACGGTGTTGAAAAGCCTTATGAAAAGCTCAAAGCGTTAACTCGCGGCAAACGCATTACCCCAGCTGACTTAAGCGACTTTATTGATGCGTTAGATATTCCTGACGCAGCAAAGGATGAAATGAAAGCGCTAAGTCCGGCAAACTACATTGGCCGTGCGGTTCAGTTTGTTGATGATTTAGTATGACATTAAACTACGATATAGCAGACTTTCTGGCGAATAGCTGGCAGAAAAAGCCTTGTTTAATTAAGCAAGGCTTTGCTGCATTTTCAGATCTTATTAGCCCTGAAATACTGGCGGGCTTAGCCATGGAAGAAGGTGCGGATTCCCGTATTGTGCAGACAAATGCCAATACCGATTCAGGCTGGCAGGTCATTCATGGTCCCTTCGAAGAATATGAATCATTTGGTGAGTCGGACTGGACGCTATTAGTTCAGTCCGTTAATGAGTGGGTGCCAGAAGTTGGCGAACTCCTGCAACCCTTTCGCTTTCTGCCGGACTGGCGCCTGGACGATGTCATGGTTAGCTTTTCCTGTGAAAACGGTGGTGTTGGTCCACATGTCGATCAATACGATGTTTTTATTATTCAGGGCGCAGGTAAGCGACGCTGGCGCGTGGGCAACCGTCAACCGTTACAGGAGTTGCAACCCACTGAGGATCTTTGCTTAGTCAATAATGATTTTAACGTCGTTATTGACGAAGAACTCGAAAGCGGTGACGTGTTGTATATTCCGGCAGGCTGCCCACACGACGGCATAGCACTTGAGCCGTCGCTGAATTACTCCGTTGGCTTTAGAGCTCCCTCTCAAGCTGAGTTGCTGTGGCAACTGGGCGACAGCGCTATGGCTAATGACGTGCTAACCAAGCGCTACACAGATCCAGACAGTCAAGCACCATCGTCTGGCTATGAGATCACCGAACAGCAGCTAGACGCTGTTAAGTCATTATTAATAGAAGCAATATCATCGGACGAGTCCAGTGACTTGATTGCCCGGTTACTATCGCAATCGAAGCGTCCTTTGGTAGAACCTGAGTTACCTGTAACAGCAGAGCAAATACCTGCAATGCTGGAGCAAGGCGCTGCTTTTATTGAGCGCGCTCCCGGTGCCCGATTACTGCGCTTAAATAATGACACTTTTTATTTAAACGGTGAAAAACTCGAGGTGCCTGAAGCGGCACAGCAAGCCGCTACGCAACTGGCTAAAATGCACGGCAGCGCTCATGTTACAGAGCTGAAAGCCACCTTCTCAACGCCGGAAAGTCAGGCTTTTCTGGCCGAGGTCATTAACCTGGGTGGTTACTATTTCTTCATTGATGAAGCACCTGAATAATTCTGTAAAGAGAAGTTGATAAACACCTGTTTGAATACGCGTATTTATTGATTTTATTCAGTAGCGAACGGTTGCCCTACGTGGTAATGTTCGCGCAATTTTTTAAGCAATAAGGAATTGAAATTCATGTCTCTATTCGAGCATCCTGAATTTGATAATCACGAGCAAGTTGTATTCTGTCACGACCAAGAGTCTGGCTTGAAAGCTATTATTGCCATTCATGATACAACCTTAGGCCCAAGCCTTGGTGGTACACGCCTTTGGAATTACAGCTCGTCAGGTGAAGCTTTAACTGACGTACTACGTCTGTCTCGTGGCATGACCTATAAAAGTGCAATGGCAGGCCTGCCTTTAGGTGGCGGTAAAGCGGTTATCATTGGCGACGCAAAAAAAATTAAAAGCGAAGAGCTATTCCGTGCTTATGGACGCTTCATCGAGTCGTTAAGTGGTCGTTACATTACCGCAGAAGACGTCAACATCCGTACTGAAGATATAGACATCGTTGCAAAAGAAACCAGCCACGTAGCAGGTACTGCTGACAAGGCCGGCGACCCTTCTCCGCATACAGCTTTGGGCACTTACCTGGGCTTAAAAGCGGCAGCAAAACACCGTTTAGGCAGCGAAGACTTAAAAGGCGTAAAAATTGCTGTGCAAGGTTTAGGCTCGGTCGGTTATGACTTTGCTAAGTACTGTGCAGAAGACGGCGCTGATCTTATCGTTACCGATATTAACGAAGAGTCTGTTGAGCGTGCGGTTAAAGAATTAGGCGCAAAAGCGGTTGGTTTGGATGAAATATACGGCGTTGAAGCTGATATTTACGCACCTTGTGCATTAGGCGCAACCATTAACGATGAAACACTGAAGCAACTTAAGGTGAAAGTTATTGCCGGCAGCGCAAATAACCAGCTGGCAAACCCTAAGCATGATCAGGCTGTTAAAGACATGGGTATTTTGTATGCGCCCGACTACGTCATTAATGCCGGCGGTGTTATTCATGTCTGCTCTGAAGCGGCCAACATGAGTCTGGAAGAAACGGATAAGCGTGTTCGCGCTATTTACGACACTCTGGACAAGCTGTTTGCGCGTGCTAAAGAGGAAGATCGCCCAACGGGTGTTATTGCTGATGAGATGGCAAGAGAAATCATTGCCAAAGGCAAGCAGTAAGTACGCTTATAAAAAAGCCTGGTGATTAAACCAGGCTTTGCAGGATAACTTCGAGCGGGTGTTTCACCCGCTTTTTTTCTACCCGTTTTACTTGCGAGCGGCAGGAAAACCCCGTTACCAAGACTCCTGAACTACCGTAACGTTGAACAGCGTCGTGCCAACCCATGTGATACAAGCCCATACTGTCATCCAGGTTTTTAACCTCATGACCAAAAGTACCGGCCATACCGCAACAACCGACATTAACAATATCCAGGGTAAGGCCCAGCTTAGCGAACAGCGTTTGCCATTGTTTCGCTGACTCAGGAACAAAGCTTTGTTCAGTGCAGTGCAGGAGCAGTCCATAGTGACTTGATCGCTTTTGATCTTGCGTCTCAAAGTCTACAGACATAAGCCATTCAATCACGGTGCTGACATTGACTGATGGTAATTCGCCATTACAGGCCTTTCGATATTCATCCCTAAAAATCAGTGCTGTCGACGAATCGGGGCCAATTAAAGGAATACCCGCCTCTGAAAGCGGTTGTAACTGTTCAGTGACCTTGCGCGCGGTTTCATCAAAGTCTTTTAAAAAGCCTTTCACATGTTGCGCTTTACCATGCCCAGCAAAAGGCAGTAGTACTGGTCTATAACCCAACTTCGATACCAAGTGACCCAAAGCTAAAACAAACTCAGCTTCGTAAAAACTGGTAAATGGATCCTGAACAATAACAACAGTCTTGCTTATTTCCGTTTCACTTAACGCCAGAATATCGCCGGTATCTAAAATATCGAAGCCGTTTTGGCTCCACCCCGTTAGTAAGTCCGGCGTCGAGAAGCTCGGCGTATCAACATAACCCACAATATGTTTAAGCGCCCAGCGAGATGCCGGGTTATTAATCAACATATTACTAGCGGTTGGGAAACGACTCGCCAGACGTCCGGTTTTTTCAACGTTCTTAACCAGGTAGTCCTTCAGTGGACGGAAATACCGGCTGTAGTAATGCTCATAAAACCGAGCACGAAACGTCGGCACATCGACTTTTACCGGGCACTGATTGGTACACGCCTTACAGGCTAAGCACTTATCCATGGAGTCTTTCACTTCATGGCTAAAGTCATCCGATAGTTTGAACTTACGCGATAACTTTTCAAAAAAGCCGCTTTGTTCAGGAGCCTGTGTCGCGTCGTACCCTTCTTTTTGTGTGAGCCGCAGCCACTCACGCACTAGTCCTGCTCGGCCTTTCGGCGAATAACGCCTGTCGCGTGTCACTTTATAAGACGGGCACATAGCCGATGCAGTGTCATAGTTAAAGCAAAGACCATTACCGTTACAGTCCATCGCGTTTTGGTAACTCTCGCGCGTAGCTACAGGTATTTGCCGGTCATAGTAGCCACGCTTTATGGCATCCACTGAAACTAATTGAGCTTCTGTGCTAATTGGCGTGCAAATTTTGCCTGGATTGAGCTGATTATTGGCGTCAAAACTGGCTTTTATTTTTTGCAGCTCTTTATATAACTCGTCACCAAAGAATTTAGGCGCATATTCGGAGCGATACCCTTTACCGTGCTCGCCCCACATTAAGCCGCCGTACTTTTGCGTCAGTACAGCCACTTCATCGCTCACTTCTCGCAGCAAGCTTTCATCTGCGGGTTCGGTTAAATCAAGCGCAGGCCGTACATGCAGCACACCAGCGTCGGCGTGACCGAACATGCCGTAATCTAAGCCCTTACTATCTAGCAGAGCCCGGAATTCATTAATAAATGGTGCCAGTTTTTCAGGCGGTACGGCTGTGTCTTCGGCAAAAGCAACCGGTTTGCGTCGTCCTTTTGTTGCTCCTAACAAGCCGACTGACTTTTTACGCATTGCATATATCAGCTGTATGCTCGGCAAGTCATCACAAATTTGATAGCCGATAACTCCCTGGTTGTCTTTACTCTTAATGAGTTTGTCCAGGCGCTGACAAAGCGTATTGACCTTAGTATCTATGTCATCTTGGTCAAGTCCGGTAAACTCGACCATATTAATCCCGTCCATGCGCTTGCCTTCAACGTCTTCAAGCAAGTGTGACACAGACTTCCAGATGATATCTTCCCGCGCAAGGTTCAGCACCTTACTGTCAACAGTTTCGACCGACGTCGCATTTGCCTTTACCAGGAATGGTGCATTCTCTAAAGCCGCCTGAAAGTTTGAGTATTTAACGTTAACCAGCACGCGGTGTTTGGGAATTGGCGTAATGTTCAGCCGGGCTTCGCTGACGAAGCCTAACGTCCCTTCTGAACCGGCAATAATTCTCGAAACATCAACAACCTGCTCTTGGGGGTCATAAGCGTGCTTCAAGTCATAGCCCGTTAAAAAGCGATTCAATGGCGGGAATTTATCGGCAATTAAGTGCTCTTCACCAACGCAGGTGTCTATAACCTGACGGTAAATTTTTGCTACCCTGTCGCTACCTTGAGCAATGGTTTCAGCCTGTTCAAGAGACACCGGACCACTGTCCAGAACCTTTCCGTCAAGCAATACGGTTTTAAGCTCGAGAATATGATCGCTGGTTTTTCCGTAAACCAAAGAGCCCTGCCCGGAAGCATCGGTGTTAATCATGCCCCCCAGTGTCGCCCTGTTGCTGGTCGACAGGTCAGGCGAGAAGAAATAGCCATGCGGGCGCAACGCGTCGTTTAACTGGTCTTTTACCACTCCGGACTGCACGCGAACCCAGCCCTCTTCGGCATTCACTTCCAGTACTTTATTCATGTGTCGACTCATGTCGACCACAATGCCGGAGGTTAATGACTGACCATTGGTGCCAGTACCACCGCCTCGGGGAGAAAATTGAATATCAGAAAACTCATCCTGGCCGGCTAACTTCATCACCAGAACAAGATCAGATTGCTTTTGAGGGTATAAAACTGCCTGAGGTAATTGTTGATAAACGCTGTTATCGGTAGCGGCAATAAGCCGCCCCGAATAACTCACATCTATTTCTCCGGAGAATCCAGAGCCTTTTAATGACTTTAAAAAGCTCTGGTAGTTTTCCGGTAACGCACTTTCCGCTGAAACTTTCGGTAATGCGGTCATACTTATAGGTGTTCCGACAAATACATCCAGGTTTCAATAACGGTGTCAGGGTTCAGTGACACAGAGTCAATGCCCTGCTCAACCAACCAAGCGGCAAAATCGGGATGATCCGACGGCCCCTGACCACAAATTCCAACGTATTTACCACGTTTCTTAGCCGTTTGAATGGCCATAGCAAGCAGTTTTTTAACGGCTTCATTGCGTTCATCAAATAAATGCGCAATCACACCCGAGTCACGATCAAGCCCCAGGGTTAACTGAGTTAAGTCGTTAGAGCCAATAGAGAAACCGTCGAATATATCGAGGAATTCGTCAGCAAGCAGTGCATTCGACGGCAACTCACACATCATAATGACGCGCAGGCCGTTTTCGCCCTGTTTTAAACCTTGCTCTTCCAGAAGCTCAATAACTTTGCGACCTTCTTCAAGAGTTCGCACGAACGGAATCATAATTTCGACGTTGGTCAGTCCCATGTCGTTACGAACCCGTTTAATGGCTTCGCACTCTAATGCAAAGCAGTCACGGAATTCTTCAGAGATATAGCGGGAAGCACCGCGGAACCCAAGCATAGGGTTCTCTTCGCCCGGTTCGTACTGACTACCGCCAATAAGGTTAGCGTATTCGTTAGACTTAAAGTCAGACATACGAACAATGACACGTTCGGGTGAGAAAGCAGCACCTAAGGTGGCAATACCTTCTGCCAAACGCGCAACATAGTATTCGCGTGGACTGCTGTAGCCAGCCATCATTTGGTCGATAGTCGCTTTCAGGTCATCACTTTGTGCGTCATAGTTCAGCAGTGCTTTCGGGTGCACGCCTATCATGCGGTTAATAATGAACTCTAAACGCGCTAAGCCAATACCCGCATGAGGCAAACTGGCAAAATCAAACGCGCGGTCAGGGTTACCAACGTTCATCATAATTTTCAGCGGCAACGGTGGCATAGCATCAATGCGTGACTCGGTGACGTCAAAATCAAGCTGTCCCTGATAGATATAGCCGGTATCACCTTCTGCACAAGAAACGGTAACTTCCTGACCATTCGCAATATGATCTGTTGCATCGCCACAACCTACGACCGCCGGAATGCCTAACTCACGCGCAATGATAGCCGCGTGACAAGTACGACCACCGCGGTTAGTAACAATGGCAGCGGCGCGTTTCATAATCGGTTCCCAGTCAGGGTCAGTCATGTCAGTCACTAACACATCACCCGGCTGAACCTTGTCCATTTCACTAATGTCATTGAGAACTCGTGCAACACCACGACCAATGCGCTGACCGATAGCACGGCCCTGGCAAACTACGTCACTCTTGCTTTTCAGAGCAAAACGCTCAATAGCCTGGCCTTTCTGGTTAGACTGCACCGTTTCAGGACGTGCCTGAACAATATACAGTTTGCCATCAACGCCATCTTTCGCCCATTCAATGTCCATTGGACGGCCATAGTGCTTTTCAATGATAAGCGCCTGTTTGGCCAGAGCTTCAACTTCGTCGTCAGTAATTGAGAACGTGCGGCTTTTCTCTGTGTCGATGTCTTCAATTAATGTCTGCTTACCGTGCGCACGGTCTTCGGAGAAAATCATCTGGATTTTCTTGCTACCTAGTGTGCGTCGCAATACCGACGGACGGCCTGCGTCTAACGTTGGCTTATGAACATAGAATTCATCAGGGTTTACAGCGCCTTGCACAACCATTTCCCCAAGTCCAAAAGACGAGGTGATGAAGACAACATCTTCGAAACCTGACTCGGTATCAATACTGAACATAACGCCCGAGGAAGAAATATCACTACGCACCATACGCTGAATGCCCGCCGAAAGCGCAACACCACGGTGGTCATAGCCCTGGTGAACTCGGTAAGAAATTGCCCGGTCGTTAAATAATGAAGCGAAGACATGTTTAATGGCTTCCATCACATTGTCTAAGCCACGAACGTTCAGGAATGTTTCCTGCTGTCCGGCAAATGATGCATCAGGCATGTCTTCAGCCGTCGCTGAGCTACGTACAGCGAAACTAAATTCGTCGTTGTTTTCGCTCAGCGTTTCAAATGCTGATTTAATGGCATTTTCAAACTCGCTCTGGAATGGTGTGTCGATTATCCATTGGCGAATTTTTTGACCTGCCTGAGCAAGCGCTTGAACATCATCGACATCGAGGCTGTCGAGCAAATCGTGAATGCGATCGTTAAGACCACTTTGCTCCAAAAACTGATTATAAGCTTCGGCTGTGGTCGCAAAACCTCCGGGAACTTCAACGCCGGCGCCCGATAAGTTGCTGATCATTTCACCCAGAGAGGCGTTTTTGCCTCCCACACGATTAACGTCCTGCATTCCCAGATCTTGGTACCACACTACGTATTCTTGCACGTCACAGTCCTCAATTAATTTTTTAGGCATGGAAGTGCCGGTTATTTTACACTTTATAGCTCAACAAGTTAATATCGCTGTATTAATCCTTTGTAAAAGAGACTTAACGTGCGCTACGCCTTTTATATTTCTGACGGTACGGCACTGACCGCCGAGGCCTTTGGCCATGCCTTGCTTTCTATGTTTCCGGTCACCTTTGAGCATAAAACCCTGCCATTTATTGATACCGAAAAAAAAGCAGAAGATGTCTGTAAAACCATTCAAAAAGCACAAGAAGAAAGTGGCGAGCCACCACTTATCTTTCATACGTTTGTTAACGAGTCTCTAAAATCAAAAATAACCCACTGTGGTGGTGTTTGCTATGATTTCCTCGACCACTTTGTGGCTCCCGTTGAGAAAGAGCTTAACGTTAAAGCTGAGCCGAAGACCCACCGTACTCACGGTGTCCATAAGAATTATAACTTCCGAATAGATGCCATTAACTATGCGCTGGATAACGACGACGGTAAGCGTCTTAACCAACTCGATAAAGCCGATCTTATTCTGGTAGGTGTATCGAGAACCGGAAAAACACCAACCAGCCTCTATTTGGCGATGCAATACGGCATTAAAGTGGCTAACTACCCTCTTACGGACGATGACGACTTTGAGCGGCTGCAATTGCCAAAAGAACTCAAAATGCACCGTCACAAAATTTTTGGCTTAACGCTTAGCTCTCAGCGCTTGCATGAAATACGCAGTCAACGCCGGGAAGGTAGTCGTTATGCGTCGTTAGCACAGTGTCGATTTGAATTAGCCGAGGTTGAAAAGCTGTACCGCCGGGAAGCAATACCTTTTATCAATTCAACGCATTATTCGGTCGAAGAAATTGCTGCGAAGATTCTTGCGAAGACCAACTTAGAACGGCACCGCTATTAGTGCCGTTCCGTTATTAACGCTTATTTTGCGCTTATTTTGCGTTAGTACTTTCAAAGATTTTGTCTGCAGACGCTGCAACAAAACCGGTGTAGAGCTTACCAGGTTCTATTTCATAGCGTTTCGCAAACTCATAGAAACAGCTGGGAATGCTGACCGTTTTATCAGAGAACTCAACATCATGGCGGTCAGCCATAGTCGATGACTGCTCAAGATAGACCTCAGGAGACCCTTTGATTTCACCACCAGAGGTGTTCAGGGTAAAGCCGTTGTCTTTTAGCTTCTGATTAACCTGTTCCAGTGACTCATAGCCCGGAAGTTGGTTAACGCTGACAGTAAAGTGGTTTGCGCAATAGCCGAACGCCGACATCCAAGCAGCGTATTCACTTTCTTCTAACAGCGCCTGATAGTCTTCATGGCTGACTTTCCAGTGGGTTCCTGAGTACAAAAAGTCAGGTTTCTTAGTGTCTTCTTCAGAGACTTGCGCAACCATATCCTTCACTTTAGCTTGCAACTCGTCAGAAAACTCGCTGGTCATTAACTCACTAATAAAGACTTTTGGCAGCTCAGGGTCGTCATGCTCGAAGTGTTTAGCGCGAAGCTTCTTCGCTTCAAAGTGATAATCGCCGCCTTCCTTGTAGCCTAAATCGAGAAAGTGCTGTGCCAGAACTTCTAAGCCAACCGGAGCAATATCGAATGTTCTGAAAGCAACGTGATCGTTAATGATCGGGTGCCCTTCACCCAGAATTTTGTGTACTTTTTCTGCCGATGGCGTGCGAGATAAGTAATCTTGCCACAAATTCTCAAATAACTGCTCTACCTGCTGTGACATACAACGGTTGTCCTCTTATAGATTCAATGAAATAGAAAATTTAGCCTTCGCCATTGCGGGCTGCTTTCAGCGATTCGGCCACTAAGAATGCCAATTCTAACACTTGATCGGCATTAAGTCGTGGATCGCACTGCGTGCGGTAGCGGCTCGATAAGTCTTCTTCGCTGATTTTATAGGCGCCACCAGTGCATTCGGTTACGTCTTCCCCGGTCATTTCCAGGTGAATCCCGCCAGGATACGTACCCTCAGACTGATGAATGGCGAAGAACTGTCTCAGTTCCTTATGAATGGCGTCGAACGATCGCGTTTTCAAGCCATTGTCAGCTTTTATAGTGTTGCCATGCATTGGATCACTCGACCAGATAACATTGCGACCCTCTTCTTTTACGCGACGCACCAGGCGTGGCATGTTGTCCGCCAGATTGTCTGCGCCCATGCGGGTAATGAGTGTTAAGCGCCCTGCTTCATTATCCGGATTAAGCGCATCGATAAGGCGAATAAGCTCGTCCTCCGGCATTTTCGGCCCTACCTTCACACCAATTGGGTTATTAATGCCGCGCATAAACTCGACATGAGCATGGTCCAATTGGCGCGTACGTTCCCCTATCCAAACCATGTGTGCCGAACAGTCGTAAGGTAAACCTGTAAGAGTGTCGGTACGTGTTAAGGCTTGCTCGTATGGCAGTAATAAGGCTTCGTGCGACGTAAACAGCGACGTTTCATGAATGGTTGCATTGTTATCGGCATTAATACCAAGCACTTCCATAAAGCGCAGTGCTGATTGAATTTCTTCTGCAATTTGCTGATAACGTTCTTTCAGCGGATTTGAAGCTATGAAGCTTAAGTTCCACTTGTGAACCTTATGCAGGTTTGCCAAACCGCCCTGCGCAAAGGCTCGCAGTAGGTTTAAGGTTGCCGCCGAGTGATGATACGCCTTAAGCATGCGCTCAGGGTCTGGTTCACGGGAGGCTTGGTTAAAATCAGAGCCATTAATAATATCACCGCGATAACTTGGCAGGCTGACACCATCAATCGATTCGAAGTCGCTTGAGCGAGGCTTGGCATATTGCCCAGCCATTCTTGCAACTTTGGTCACCGGACATGAGCCAGCAAAAGTCATAACAATGGCCATTTGCAGAATGACTTTAAAGGTGTCTCTTATTTTAGGGGCATTAAAATCACTAAAGGACTCGGCACAGTCACCGCCTTGCAACAAAAAGCCATTGCCCTGACAAACATCGCTGAGCTGATTTCTTAGTGCCCGAATCTCTTCTGCAAAGACTAACGGTGGGAACTGACTTAATTGCCTCTCGACATCATGCAGCTGCTGTTCGTTTTGATAGCTGGGTTGTTGTTGAATTGGCTTATCGCGCCAGCTGCGCGCACTCCACTGTGCCATAAAATTAACTTCCGATTTTTTTGCTCTGTAAGAGGTACGAATGTACGGTGTCCGCCGCTGAAAAGCAACGACTAACGCCGTTGCTCCAGTGCATGAATACGCTCTTCCAAAGGCGGATGACTCATAAAGAGTTTACCAATCGTTGAGCGTTTTCCCTTAATGCCGAAAGCTAACATGGTACCGTCCAGTTCTGATTCGCGGCCTTGCTGCAAACGACGCAACGCCGCTATCATTTTCTGTTTACCTGCTATGTCTGCGGAGCCTGCGTCGGCTCTGAACTCACGCTGACGCGAGAACCACATGACTATGGTGCTGGCCAAAATGCCGAAGACAACTTCCAGCAACATGACTAAGCCATAATAAGCCAGGCCACCACGTTGGTTATCACCGCGTGCAATGGCGCTGGCGATGATCCGCGCAAAAAACATTACAAAGGTATTCACCACACCTTGAATTAAGGTCAGTGTGACCATGTCGCCGTTAGCAATGTGACTGACTTCGTGCGCCAGCACCGCTTCCACTTCGTCTGCGTTCATACTTTGTAAAAGGCCGGTACTTACCGCAACCAATGAATGTTTCTTGCTGCGCCCCGTCGCAAAAGCATTAGGTGATGGAGACTGGTAAACCGCTACTTGTGGCATCGGTATGCCTGCTTTTTGTGCTTGCTGCTGAACTGTTCTTATCAGCCATTCTTCTGACTGGTTCTGAGGCTGTTCAATTACCCGCGCTCTGGTTGACCGAATGGCCATCCAGCGAGATATCCAAAGCGAGACAAACGCACCACCAAAGCCAAATAAAGCGCAGAAAATCAATAACCCGGCAGAGCCACTAGCATCGATTCCGGTCGCTGCAATGACAATATTAAAAACAACACTAACAACCAATAAAATAGCTATATTAGTTGCTAAAAACAGCAGGATTCTTTTCATCCTAGTCTCCGTTATAAATAGTCACAGTTACCGATATGTAGGCGCTTAGCCTTAAGTTCAATACACCAGTGAAAATTTACTGGCTAAATTTTGTGTCTGCCAATCAGGAATATAAGGCAGCACTGCTATCGGTTTTGACCGCAATACAGCGATTAATGTTTCCAGGTTTTCGGTTTGTCTGGGCATGGGAGTTTCTGTCGTTTGCACAGCAATCCAGCCTGCTAAATCACACCCAGACGCTTTAATTGACTGTGCGCTAAGTAACGCGTGATTCAAGCACCCTAACTTTAAGCCCACCGTTAAAATAACTTTTGCAGACAAGCGCTTAACCAGCTCTGGCATAAAGTGAGAATTAGATAAAGGCAACTGCCAGCCCCCTGCACCCTCTATTACTAAAGCATCCACGTTACTTTGACGAATTTCGTCAACCGTCTGTTGAAGCTTATCCAAAGATATTTCTACATTCTCATCAGCAGCGGCAATATGAGGCGCAATTGCAGGTTTAAAGGTATAAGGGTTAACCTGCTTATAGGGCTGAGTAACGTTTGCAACCTTCATTAACGCTAAGGCGTCTGAGTTTTTTAGTTGCCCGTCGGTCATCTCGCAACCGGAGGCAACCGGTTTCATAACAGCGACTTTTTGTCCGCATTCCACTAAATACTGAACAAAGCCGCACGCTACGACTGTTTTACCTGCATCTGTGTCAGTACCAGTTATAAAATAAATATCCATATTAACTATTAATCAACCATACTTAACTAAAACTATATTAACAATATGCCATTCCAAGGGTAATCCACCACTTATTCTGTAAGTTTCATAGGTGTTTGCTAAAGTTTGTAATTTCGATTTAGTCATCAAACCTGAGTTGTTATCTCGTTTTACCAAACTGGCTCCCACCCCTTTTATACTGGTTAGCAAAGCACGTAAATTGGAAAAATGCTGGACGTAATTGTGCGTATAAAAGGTTTTATGCAACCACGGAAATGTTTCTGTCGCTTGGGTAATATCCGCTAGTGTTGAAAAGTTATTGATGTGAGGTTTGTTGTCGACCTCAGCCCAACTGTTTTGTAAAGAAGAAAAGGTACCCGGAAGCAACGTGTTCACCGTGGCAATACCACCGGGTTTAAGCACACGGTAAACTTCCGCAAACGCGGTGTTTAAATCATCCACCCATTGCAGTGATAAATTCGCAAATACCCAGTCGACACTCTCATTGGCTAAAGGCAGCGCAGTCCAATGGCCTTGTAACAAGCTCAAGTGAGGATTTAACGTCTGAGCCTGTGCCAGCATCTCTCTTGAAATATCAATACCAAGGTATTGCTGGCTATAACTCTCAAGCCGCGTTGTTTCAGCGGCGGGACCACAGCCAATATCAACAATTGTTTCCGGACTAATAGGCTTGACTGCGTTGGCGTAGCCCAATAAGTCGTGAGCGGCTTTTCTTTGAATTTCGTCATGCTGAGCATAGCTTATCGCCGCACGATCAAAATGCTGAGCAACGGCTTTATCAAAATTAAGCGGCTTCATAATGCGTTGTCGCGCTCCAGTAACCCGTCCACCACATGCCAAAACTGACTTATATGAGCAGGCTGCATATTGCTGTTTAGACTAAAGCGAATTCGGGGTGAATGCTTAGGTACCGTGGGGTGAACAATGGCACGGCATAAATAACCTAAACTGCTTAGCTCGCCAGCCATTCGCTTGGCAGACTCTTCGCTTTCAAACAGCCAGCTTTGAATTGGAGTTGAAGACTCAATATAGACTAACCCCCGACGAGACATCTCTAATTGAAACTGCTGCGCCAGTTGTGCCAAGTGCTCTCGCTTCTCGCGCCCTTCCTGGTGCTTTATAACCATTAAGGCGGCGCTTGCTGCGGCCGCTTGTGCCGGTGGCATTGCGGTTGAATAGATGTATTCTCTGCAGAACTGAATCAGCGCTTCAATAGTGTCTTGGTCTGCACAAACAAACGCTCCGCCAACGCCAAAAGCTTTGCCGAAAGTCCCTGTCATGATGTCAGCAACGCCCAAATCATTCGATAATGCGCCTTTGCCGCTATAACCAAGAACACCAATGCCATGCGCATCATCCACCATAACTGTGGTGTTCGACTGACGTTTTTTAAGTTCGATTAATTGTGTAATGCCGGCATCATCGCCGTCCATGCTGAAGACACCTTCTGTCACCAGCCAGTCGCCGGGCTTCAGTGCCTCAGCAATGGTCAGTGGTTGACTGTGGGCATAGCGCTTAAACCGCTGACGACTTTGCTTTATACCGTCAATCAAAGACGCATGAACCAGTTTATCCGCGTATATTTTGCTGGTGTCACTAACCAAAGTGCTCAGAACCCCGACATTTGCCGAGAAGCCAGAAGGGAAGAGTAGTCCAGCCGGCTTTTCCAGCCACTCTGAAAGCTCCGATTCGAGCCGTTGGTGCGCCAAACTATAGCCACTTAATAACGGAGAGCCGGTGCTTCCGACGCCCCATTCATTAGCCGCATCAACGAACTGTTTCTTAACTTCTGGGTGCTGACTTAACCCCAGATAATCATTTTTAGAAAAGTCGAGTACAACATTGCTTTCCCTTGCTGCTCGGCAGCGCCGCCGACGCATTTGCGGCGAAGACATTCGTTGCTTAAGTTTCTGGCGTAGCGACTCGTGCATTGGCTGTTAATTTAAGATGCGTCGTAGAAACGAACCGGCTGCTCTTGTTCAGCAATGGCATCTTCAATCACTGCTGTGTGTACCTCGTCATCATAGCCATCGGCCTGCTCTGGCGTAATGCCTAAGCGCTCAAATAAACGAAGATCAGCATCTGCTTCGGGGTTGGCTGTGGTCAGTAGTTTCTCACCATAAAATATCGAGTTAGCACCAGCTAAGAAACATAGCGCCTGCATTTCGTCATTCATATCTTCACGGCCAGCCGACAATCGAACATGCGACTGCGGCATTAGAATACGGGCAACAGCAACAGTACGTACGAACTCAAAATTATCTAAGTCTTCGAGCTTAGCGAAAGGCGTCCCTTCAACTTTCACCAACATATTAATGGGTACACTTTCAGGGTGCTTAGGTAAGTTAGCGAGCTGCACCAACAATGAAGCGCGATCTTTCACACTTTCTCCCATACCAACGATGCCGCCTGCACAAACTTTCATACCAGCGTCACGAACATTGGTCAGGGTATCAATGCGGTCCTGATAAGTTCGTGTGGTAATAATGTCGCCATAAAACTCCGGCGAGGTGTCCAAGTTATGGTTATAGTAATCAAGCCCGGCCTGTTGCAGCAGCTTCGCTTGCTCTGCACTCAGCATGCCCAGTGTCATGCAACTTTCTAAACCCAGCTCTTTAACGCCTTTAATCATTTCCATAATGTAAGGCATATCTCTGTCTTTCGGGTTCCGCCATGCAGCGCCCATACAAAAACGACTGGCTCCTTTGTCTTTCGCCGCTTGCGCTTCCTGCAAGACACTTTCAACGGCCATTAAGCGCTCCCGGTCAAGTCCGGTATGGTAATGCGCGCTCTGTGGACAATATTTGCAGTCTTCAGGACACGCTCCGGTTTTAATAGAAAGCAGCGTACTGACCTGTACTTCATTCGGGTTAAAGTGCTCTCTGTGAACACTCTGGGCTTTGAACATTAAGTCGTTAAACGGAAGCTGTAGTAAATTCTGGACTTCTTCAATGGTCCAGTCATTGCGAATGGCAGACATATTAATAATCTCGTCATTTGAACAGTTAATGTCGCATAGAATATGCGTTATCATTGCTCTGTCAATTTACACAAGAATAGAAACTTTACAACTGGGCAATTTATGACCTCATCAAGCCGTTTAAGTAATGAAGCCTTCGACCGCCAACATTTATGGCACCCTTATACCTCAATGAGCCACCCGCTACCGTCCTATGAAGTGAGCTCAGCAAAAGGTGCCACTATTACCCTTAAAAGCGGCGAGCAGCTTATTGACGGAATGTCCTCCTGGTGGGCGGTAATTCACGGTTATCGTAACCCACGGTTGGATAAGGTTGCCCATCAACAAATTGATACCGTCAGCCATGTAATGTTTGGGGGCCTTACACACGAGCCGGCAATTAACCTGGGGCGACAATTGGTTGATATGCTGCCTTCTCCGTTAGAGAAAGTGTTTATTGCAGACTCAGGCTCTGTCAGTGTCGAAGTGGCCATAAAAATGGCCCTACAGTACTGGCTGGCGCAGTCACGCCCTGAGAAGTCTAAGCTGTTAACCATAAAAGGCGGTTATCACGGTGACACCTTCAAAGCTATGTCGGTGTGTGATCCGGAAAATGGCATGCACAGCTTTTTTAATAACGCCATTGCTACGCAAATTTTTGCTGATGCTCCTGAATTAACACCCGACGATGAATGGGATGAAAACTCTGGCCAGCAGTTGACACTATGGTTCGAACAGTTCCATAAAGAATTAGCCGCCGTTATTCTTGAACCTATTGTTCAGGGGGCCGGAGGCATGCGTTTTTACCACCCTAACTACCTGAAACTTATACGAGCGCTTTGTGATAAATACGAGGTGCTGCTCATTGCCGATGAAATTGCCACTGGCTTTGGTAGAACCGGAAAATTATTCGCCTGCGAACACGCCGAAGTAACGCCCGATATCATTTGTCTTGGTAAAGCGTTAACGGGTGGCTATATGACGTTAGCGGCAACCGTCACGACCGCAAAGGTCGCTGAAACTATCGGGCAAGGCCCTGCTGGTGGCGCGCTCATGCACGGACCTACTTTTATGGGGAACCCCCTGGCTTGCGCTGTCGCATCCGAGTCATTAGCCATAGTTAGTGAAGGCAATTGGCAGCAGCAAGTGAGTACCATAGAGAAACACCTCAAAGAGAAGTTACTGCCTTTAAATGAGCTAAGCTCCGTGCACGAAGCACGAGTTTTTGGTGCTATTGGTGTGTTGGAGATGGAACAGACAATCGACGTCGCTGAAGCGCAGCGTTTATTCATTAAACACGGCGTTTGGATACGCCCTTTTGGTCGGCTGCTTTATATTATGCCGCCTTATATTATTAGCGAGCAGGAGTTATCAACGTTATGCTCGGCAATGGCTGGCTACGCAAAAAGCGTTTAAAAGCCGAAGAAATAAAGTGATAAGCCACCCAGGCAGCTTAAAATAAGTATCACCAGGTTCACCCAAATATGCTGTTTATGCTGCCTAAAGAGCACAAAGTTGAGCGCCAGGCTTATAAGGCTAATCACTAAGCCAATGCAAAGTGTGATAAAAAATAAGTCGCCTAGTGTTATATGCCAGTAATCCCGAACCGGAATACCAAAGATTTGTGTCAGTATGGTATTACGCTCGGGCTTTGCGTAATTAAAAACAATAGTGGCAATAACAAATATGACCCAGCCAGAGATGCATAATAAGCCAAGCACCCTTGACCAAAATGGTACTTTTTTCAAGTCGTCTATAGAGCCCCTTTTCATAATTTTTCTCTCTGTTAACGGGGTTATACTTGAGTCTGCGCCAATCCGAGGTAACATAGCAACCTTTGATTCGCAAAATAGTGTAAATTTCGGAGAATAGAAACCCATGTCGTATGCTTCTGTAGTGGATATTCTGGAAGGCAAAATTCCCGTCGATGAAACGGTAACGGTTCGCGGTTGGGTGCGTACGCGCCGTGACTCAAAAGCGGGTATTTCGTTTATTAATGTGCATGATGGCTCCTGTTTCGAGGCCGTTCAAGCCGTTGTTCCTGCTGAGCTTCCTAACTACAGTAATGAAGTGCAAAAGCTGACAACGGGTTGTTCTGTTGCTATTACCGGTGTGGTCGTTCCTTCTCAGGGGCAAGGTCAATCGTTCGAACTGCAAGCGACGAAAGTCCATGTTTATGGCTGGGTCGAAGATCCAGACACCTATCCAATGGCGCCGAAACGTCACAGCATGGAATACTTGCGTGAATACGCTCATTTACGCCCTAGAACAAACATTACCGGCGCAGTGATGCGTGTTCGTAACTCTTTGTCTCAGGCTATTCACCGCTTCTTTCACGAGAACGGCTATTTATGGGTTAGCACCCCTATTATCACTACGTCAGATTGTGAAGGCGCTGGTGAAATGTTCCGTGTATCAACGTTAGATTTACTCAATGTACCGAAAACAGAAAAGGGTGAAGTCGATTTTTCTGAAGACTTTTTCGGTAAAGAAGCCTTTTTGACCGTATCGGGTCAGCTAAACGTTGAGTCTTATGCGTGCTCGTTGTCTAAGGTCTATACCTTTGGGCCAACGTTCCGCGCTGAAAACTCGAATACCAGCCGCCACTTGTCCGAGTTTTGGATGGTCGAGCCAGAGCTTGCTTTCGCATCACTTGATGATGTCGCTGACTTAGCTGAAGACATGCTTAAGTATGTTTTCAAAGCAGTCCTTCAAGAGCGCCCTGACGACATGGCGTTTTTCGCTAAACGCATTAACTCGGAAGCCGTCAGTCGTTTAGAAGCCATTGTGAACAGCAACTTCGTCCACATGGATTACACAGACGCTATTGAGATTCTGAAAAACTGCGGCAAGAAATTTGAATACCCGGTTGAATGGGGTGTTGATTTACAATCTGAGCACGAACGGTATCTTGCAGAAGAGCACGTTGGCGCCCCGATTATTCTGAAAAACTATCCACGTGATATTAAAGCCTTTTATATGCGTCAAAACGAAGACGGAAAAACCGTTGCGGCAATGGACGTATTAGCCCCGGGTATTGGTGAAATTATTGGAGGTTCTGCTCGCGAGGAGCGCTTAGATATTCTTGATAAGCGCATTGAAGAAATGAACCTACCAATGGAAGAGTATGAATTTTATCGTGACCTTCGCCGCTACGGTACCGTCCCGCATGCAGGCTTTGGGCTTGGTTTTGAACGCTTAGTTGCTTACGTCACCGGCGTACAAAACATCCGCGATGTCATTCCTTTCCCACGGGCTCCCAAAAGTGCTGAGTTTTAACTCAGCACTTTATCTTTTGCTGAAACAAAATACGGTTCAGCATCTTTTTCAGGTTTTATTGGCGTAGGTACAGCAGGCGTGCCTACGTACAAAAAGCCAACAATAGCGTCGTCTTCAGCTAAACCCAGCTGCTCTTTGACGTAATCATCTTCCGCGGTCCAACCGGTACGCCAAATTGCCCCGAGTCCCTGCGCAAAAGCCGCTTGCTGCATGCCATGAGCAGCACAAGCAACGGTACATAGCTGCTCTTCACGCGGTACTTTCGGATGCTCTTGATACCTTAGACAGGCCGCTATCACTAAAGGAGCCCGAAACGGTAATTGCCCAGCCTGCTCAACAATGGTTTCAGAAAAGTCATTAATACGTGCCGCCTGCTGATAGATGTCAGCCAGAATTCCACGATCCTTTCCCTGAAATTGTATAAACTCGTACGGCGCTAACGACATATGATCGGGTGCTCTCACCGCTGACTTTTTTATTAGCTCCAATTGTTCGACACTGGGCCCAGGCTCTATCAGCCGTGGCATTGAAGAGCGCGTTGTTAATAACTCTACTGCATCCATATATCAACCTTTATCATTATGTAACGGTTCGTTACATTCTCCGGCTAGCTTGCATAGACCACTTTCGATATGCTTAAGACATTTCTTAAATAACAATGAGTGATAGCTATGCGTTCAGTGAGCTCAATCTTTAAATATATTTGGCGAATAATCAACGGTACCCGAAAGGTCATTATAAATTTAGTCTTCTTTATTGTGTTGGCTATTTTCCTGGCCAGCATGATAAGTGGCGAAGACCCTATTGAAGTGCCTGAAAACGGCATACTGGTACTTAACCCACAAGGTATTCTCGTTGAAGAAGAAACCTGGGTCTCTCCTATTGATAAATTCTTTTCTGAAGCACTTGGCGGCGGTGATGATATTCCCGAAGTATTAGTGGCCGATGTTGTAGAAAGTATTGAGATGGCTCAGAGCGATGAGCGTATTGGCGCGCTTTACTTAGATCTTCAGGATCTTTACCCAAGTGGCATTAATAAACTGAGCGCTGTTACCGAGGCATTAGAAGAGTTCAGAACCTCAGGTAAGCCCATTATTAGTAACGCCGATTACTATGCGCAACATCAGTATTATATTGCAGCCCACGCTGATCAGCTTTATTTAAACCCAATGGGTGGTGTCGTTTTTGAAGGCCTTGATTACAACCAGGTTTACTTTAAAGAGTTGCTTGAGAAGCTAAAAGTTAAGCCGCACGTTTTTAAAGTCGGTAAATTCAAGGCTGCGGTTGAACCCTTTATTCGTAACGACATGTCAGACGAAGCCCGGGAAGCCAATGAAACGTTATATAGCGAGTTATGGGCCGAGTTTCGTAATAGCGTGACTACCACTCGTAATATCAACCCTCGCTTAACCAGTGGCAAAATTGATGATTACATGGCCGCGTTTGACGAAGCAAACGGCGACATGGCGCGCATGGCGTTAGATAACAACTTAGTCGATGCACTGAAAACACGCACAGAGGTTCGTAATGAGCTTATTAATTTGGCGGGGCTTGACGAAGAGAAGGAAACGTTCAAGCACATTACTTTTGATAACTACCTGACTGCGCAGAAACCACCAATGCCGGCACCAAAAGCAAAAGACGAACCGAAGATCAGTGTTGTTGTTGCGCGAGGCCAAATTGTCGACGGTTCTCAAAAAGCCGGCATGATTGGTGGCGACAGTACCGCTAAACTTATTCGCGATGCCCGTAATGACGAAAACACCAAAGCCATTGTGCTTCGCATTGACAGCCCGGGTGGCAGCGCTTTCGCATCAGAAATTATTCGTCAGGAGTTATTGCAAGCAAAAGAAGATGGTATTCCGGTTGTAGCATCAATGAGTTCAGTCGCAGCTTCAGGCGGTTACTGGATTGCCGCAGATGCTGATAAAATCATTGCTTCCCCTACTACCATTACTGGCTCTATCGGTGTGTTTGGATTACTGATGAACCTGGAAGACAGCCTTGCTGCTATTGGTATTCACAGTGACTCTGTCAGCACCACTGAAATTGAATCCATAAACCCTATGGAAGAAATGACAGACTACCAGCAAACGATGATTCAAAAGTCGGTGGAAAATACCTACGACAACTTCTTAAGTCTTGTCGCTGATGCTCGTAATATGAGCAAAGATGACGTACATGAAATAGCTCAGGGCCGTATCTGGACAGGTCGTCAAGCAATGAAACGTGGTCTGGTTGATACCTTAGGTGACTACGACGACGCCATTAAACTGGCAGCAGAGCTAGCCTCTATTGAAAAGTATGATGTGAATGTTGTTCAGCAGAAATTATCACCACAAGAGCAGTTCTTTGCTGAACTGTTTAACAATAGTGCGGCTAGCGACTTGTTACCTAAGGTGAGCCGTGACAATAGTAGTGATTGGTTATTGAAGCTATTCAGTGACGTACAGTCTGAAACTGCCGTACTGAGAAACTTCAACGACCCGAAAAACGTTTACTCATACTGTGCACTGTGCCCTCAACCGCGTTAGAATAATCGACATTCGTTACTAAGAATGTCGACAGGAGACGCAAGTGCCTCGTAAAAAGATATATGTTGCTTATACCGGCGGAACCATAGGTATGAAAAAATCGGAACAAGGATACGTTCCGGTTGCGGGGCACTTAAGTGATTGCGTACAAAAAATGCCGGAGTTTTTCAGGGAAGAAATGCCGGAATTTGTTATTCATGAATACTGTCCTTTAATGGACTCCTCAAACATGACCCCGGCAGACTGGGTTACTATCGCCCGGGATATTGAGGACAATTACTCGGATTATGATGGATTCGTCATCCTCCACGGTACCGATACCATGGCTTACACAGCGTCTGCCCTATCGTTCATGCTGCAAAACCTCAATAAACCGGTCATTGTTACCGGCTCACAAATTCCTTTAGCAGCACTGCGTTCCGATGGTCAAACGAACTTGCTGAATGCCCTTTACGTTGCTGCTAACTATCCGATTCCAGAAGTCGGCCTGTTTTTTAATAACACCTTATTTCGCGGAAACCGTTCAACGAAATCGGATGCTAATGGCTTTAATGCGTTTTCATCGCCCAATTTCCCCTCGTTGCTGGAAGCTGGCATACAAATTCGCTTAAATGCCGGTCAACTTTCCGAAACAGATGCCAAACCGAGTGAGCTCAACGTGGTTGAAATGACGCCACAGCCTATCGGTGTGGTCATGCTTTATCCGGGCATTTCACCCGACATAATCGACAACCAGTTAAAACAGCCGGTGAAAGCACTTATTCTACAAAGTTATGGCGTCGGCAATGCGCCGCAAAACGATGCTCTGCTCTCTGTTTTAAAGCGCGGTATCGATAACGGCATTACAATTTTAAATTGCACACAGTGTTTCCGTGGGCGTGTCGATATGGACGGTTATGCTACCGGCAATGCGCTGGCAAAACTTGGCTTAGTGTCCGGCTCCGATATGACCATTGAAGCCGCGCTAACCAAGTTACATTACCTACTGTCGCAAGACATTTATCACAATGAAATTCAAAAACTATTACAGAAGAATTTACGCGGCGAATTAACTCCGCCATAATCGAGCACTGACTCAAATCAATAATAATAACAATATTACTATGGCTAAAAATACGTCTCCGGCTTTTGCCTCACGATTAGGCTTTATTCTCGCTGCTGCTGGCTCCGCCGTTGGAGTCGGCAATATATGGGGCTTTCCAACCCAGGCGGCCAGTAACGGCGGAGGTGCCTTTTTACTGGTTTACCTCATTATGATTGCCATTCTCGCCTACCCTATGCTTGTGGCAGAAGTCACCATCGGCCGAATTCGTCAAAACAACCCAATTGAAGCGTTAAGAAATTTATCCGACAAAGCCTTCTTCAGAGGAACCGGAGCTATAGCCGGGGTCGTCGGGCTTATCGTCCTTAGTTTGATTTTAAGTTTTTATGCCATCGTATCCGGCTGGCTTATTTCGTATATGATATCGCCGCTACTTATCTTTGTTGGCCTGCCGGACACTGCCGCATGGTTTGTCGAATTTTCAGAAGCCAGAAATATGGCGACCATGGTCTTCTTTATGCTGTTAACCGTCTACGTGGTGCGTTCAGGTGTCAATAACGGCATAGAACGCTGGTCACGACGGCTCATGCCAATGCTGTTTGTCCTCTTAATTGGTATGTCAGCATACATTCTGACTCAGGAAGGCGCTCTTGAAGGCCTTAAAATGTATTTAGTCCCTGACTTTTCCCAAATTAGCGACCCGCAACTTATCATACGAGCCATGGGTCAGGCCTTTTTCTCATTATCGCTAGGTGTTTGCGTAATGATGACTTACGGCGCCTATCTATCGAACAAAGAGAATATTCCTAAAACAGCCGCCTGGGTTGCTGGTATAGATACCAGCGTGGCCTTTTTAGCCGGGCTTTTAATTTTACCCGCTATGTTCGTTGCTCAGTCCAATGGCGTTCAAATATACGCAGATGACGGTACCCTGCTCTCCGCCGATACACTGGTATTTACCGTATTACCCGCAATGTTTGACACACTTGGAACGGCAGGCTTATTCGTCTCGTTCGGCTTCTTTTTATTGATGGTTATAGCAGCCATTACATCCTCTATTTCTATGCTGGAAGCACCGGTAAACGCATTGCGCGAAGAAGCTCGCTGCGACAGAAGCTCAGGGGTGTGGATAGTCACTCTTATTGTCACCGCTATTTCGACTACAATTATTTATAATTTTGAGGTCTTATTTGGGGCGGTAGTCACATTCAGCACCGTTTATATGCAGCCAATAATGGCTCTGGTGTTCGCTATTATGCTGACTTGGGTCTTACGCCAGAATCACCTGCTGAAAGCTTTAAAGCAAGGTTCACCGGATATCGATAAAAGCTGGTTCTGGAAAATATGGCCCTGGTACGTCAAATTTGTTTGCCCGGTGCTTATTCTTTTGATTATTTGGCAGGGCTGAATCAGTTTAAGGATAAAGAAATAAAGGCTGCCGCCAATAACGACAGCCTTTTCATCATTAAATAACCCATTTATCCATAAAACTATCGACCGGCATTTGATCAAACGAGTCGTTTTCAGTACACAGTTTAAATATCTCATTCGCCTGACTTGCCGGAAACCGCTTACTTAAGCTCGCTTTAAATTTTTCTTTGAGTACAGGAATACCCTCGTCACGACGGTTACGATGTCCTATTGGATACTCCACTGCCACTTTTTCTGTTTTCGTACCATCTTTGAAGAAAACTTGGATCGCGTTGGCAATCGAACGCTTATCCGGATTCAGATAATCTTCACTGTACTGGCGGTCTTCTTCAACGACCATTTTTTCTCGAAGAGCATCGATTTCCGGATGTGCCTGATGAAATCCATCTTCATAGTGATCAGCATTCAGTTCCCCCCAGATTAAGGGCACTGCGGTCATATACTGTAAGCAATGATCCCTATCTGCGGGGTTAGCCAGCTCCCCTTCTTTGGAGATAATACGAATCGCAGATTCATGTGTTGTAATAACGACTTTCTCTATGTCGTCTACCTTACCTTTTACATCGGGATGAAGCGTTACTGCAGCTTCACACGCTGTTTGAGCATGAAACTCTGCCGGGAAAGACAGTTTAAACAGAATGTTTTCCATAACGTAATTGCTGTAATCGCGCTGAAACTTAAATTTCCGATCTTCTTCGTCTTTCAGCTTCTGATCTTTATTTGTCTTACTAAAGAGAACATCATAAAAACCCCATTGTGGCGCAGTCAAAGCGCCGGGGATTCCCATTTCACCACGCATCGTTATATCTGACAGACGCACTGCCCGAGAGGTGGCATCCCCCGCTGCCCACGATTTACGGGAGCCCGCATTAGGTGCATGGCGATAGGTCCTCAATGACTGACCATCTACCCAAGCCTGAGACAGCGCTGCCATAATTTGCTCTTTGCTGGCACCCATTAGCCAACTAACAACAGCTGTTGACGCCACTTTTACCAGTACAACATGGTCAAGCCCAACTCGGTTAAAGCTGTTTTCTATGGCCAGATTACCCTGTATTTCATGGGCTTTTATCATGCCTTCCAGCACGTCTTTAATAACAAGAGGTTTAAGCCCACGGCTGCGTCGCTGCTGAGAAATGAAGTCGGCGGTCGCTAAAATGCCACCTAAATTATCAGACGGATGTCCCCATTCTGCCGCCAGCCAGGTATCATTGAAATCCAGCCAACGAACAATGCAGCCTATATCCCACGCAGCTTTAACGGGGTCTAAAGAAAACTGTGTACCAGGAACACGAGCGCCATTGGGAACCTTTGTCCCTTGTACCAGTGGTCCCAAATGTTTGGCACATTCCGGATAACCTAATGCCAACATACCGCAGCCCAGCGTATCCATAAGGCAGTACTTCGCGGTACTCCAGGCTTCTTCGCTTGTGACGTTATAGTTCATTACATAGTCGGCGATATCGACAATGACGTCGTCGTAATCGGGACGTTTATTTTGTTCGACAGTCGTAGGCATTATGACTCCTTAATTCAAAGGGTGACTCAAATAGCTACGGAGCTAATCGGTTGATTGATCGCTCTTTTCGTTTATTTTGGATAAAAAAAACCCGGAACCAATCCAGATTGTTCCGGGTATAGGGGAATGGCTCATGGGATGAGCCGTGCGCTAACTCATGATAAAACAGTCTCATTTATCCTGCTTAAAATTCATCCAACAATTTTTAGTTTAGACAATAATCGAAGGATGTCTAATTTTTTTACAGTTTCTTTTAACTTTATGTTTTTGAACAATTAAAAATGTTTTATCGACAAGTTATGCACAGCTCATTAAGATGCTTTAAACAGCTTATAAAAGTTCTCAGTGGTCACGCGTGCAACCTCTTCCAGCGTAATACCTTTAACGTCTGCTACGCATCTTGCGACATCAGTCACGTAGGCCGGCTGATTCACTTTGCCACGATGAGGCACCGGTGCTAACCAGGGGCTGTCAGTTTCAATAAGTAGTTTGTCTAAAGGCAATGCTTTAACTGTGTCTCTTAATTCCGATGCATTTCGAAAAGACGCAATACCAGAAATGGAAATATAAAAGTCTAATGAGTCGATGGCTTCTTTTGCCATTTCGTAAGACTCGGTAAAGCAATGTAAAACACCGCCAGGTTTATCCGCGTGGCCTTGTTTTAACATAGCCAGGGTATCTTCACGGGCTTCCCGGGTATGAATAATAAGAGGTTTATTCAACTGCCCTGCTACAGCAATGTGCTGCTCGAAGTTGTTTTGTTGTTTCACTTTCGAGTCCGGATCATAAAAGTAATCCAACCCTGTTTCACCAATGGCAACAACCCTTGGTTCGCTGGCTAGCTCTGTTAACTTTGCCGCCATTTCATCAGCGCCCATGCTCTCTTCATTGACGTAAAGGGGATGCACACCGCAGGATATAGAAACATTGTCATACGCAGAAACGGTATCGCGCATTTGCGGGTACTCATCGAGCGTGACACAAACACACAGCATATGCTCCACGTTATTTTTGCGGGCATTCTCTACTAATCCAGCCAGGTCTGTACCGACTTTCTCTGGGTCAATACGATCTAAATGACAATGCGAATCAACAAACATCCAGTGCTCCGTTGCAATTAAGTTGCGCAAGAATTTAATAATGAACGGAACAGTTTACCATATTCAGACTTATGCTTGTGAGTCAGATAGTTTAATCGATGCCCTGTCGCCAGGTCTTTGGGGAGCAAGGTTAAAACGCAGGGCAACTGCCTGTTTTCAAACAGCCAGGTCACTTGTGTGCTGAAGTAAAAAGGACACGGCCGATCATGCAATGTCAGCGACACATCAAGTCTTTCTCCCAACTTATAGTAATGTTCACTGGTTTCAGGCATTAAAAATGATGTGTATTTAAAGAGTGGCACCATTCGCGTTGCCAACTCGTGAGCAGACTCAAGCTCAACAGATATAACGTGGGACATAAAGGCTCCGTTTATTGCAACAGGAGCCTTATTCTTCACCCAGCAGAAAGTGTGACCAGCGGCTCCAGATAAGGGTTAATAATAACGGCAAATTAACGCCGGGGGAGCCCTGATATGTCTGACGTAACTGTCGGCATTCCGATACCCATTGACTGAGATGCGACGCAGTCAACCAAGAGCATTGCGTTAATCGTTCATACCGCTCTCGCACGCCAGGAAAGTAAAAACGCTCAGCGGGAAGCCGGTTTAACTGAGCGAGCATATCGGATGCTAAGCGCTCAGACGTATTCAACCACTCTGCCGCAACTGCTTTGTCTTTTAGCTCAGGTAGTGGGGTCAGCTTATGCAAAGCGTCGAATAGCTCCGCAGCTTGCGCAGTTTGTTCATCAGTTTGTTCGGCTTCAGGGTAAGGAATGCTGAGCCACTGCATGCGGCTTCGCAATGTTGGCAATAATTGTTCAGGCTCTTTCGTTGATATTAGCCAACAGGTATCAGCAGGCGGCTCTTCAAGTACTTTCAGTAAAGCATTAGACGCCTGCTCAGTCATTTTTTCAGCTTGCAAAATAACGGCAACTTTAAAACCACCCTGGTTTGCCTTATTCACAATGTTTTTTTGTAGGTCACGAACCTCATCGACCCCGATGCGACTGGCTTCTGTGCCATCGAGTATCCAGGTATCCGGATGGTTTCCCGCGGCGTACAGCAAGCACGATTTACATTGGTTACAAGCACTCTTCCCTTTCGACTGGCAAAGCAAATACTTGGTGAACTGCTCAATGAAGCTGTTACTGCCTTTGTCCGGGTAGTGTTTTAAGTAATATGCATGGGCTAACCTATTGCTTTCAAAAGCAGTCACTAAACGTAACCATGCATCGCGTAACCAGGGGGCGGCCATTAAAACAAATTCTCCTCAAGAGTTCTTAGAATGGCTTTATGTACTTTTAACATCGGTTGATTCGCATCGATCACGAAAATCGACGGGTCTTTCGCCGCAATGTTCAGGTAGGCCTGCCGTGTTCGTTTAAAAAACGCCAAGTCCTCTTCTTCTATTCTATCCAGCTCACCTCGCTCCCTGGCTCGCTCAAGACCCACTTCCTCATCAACATCCAGTAAGATGGTCAAATCGGGATAAAAACTGCCTAATGTTAACCCACGTAGCTTTTGCAAAAGTTCATCGCCAAGCTGTCTGCCACCGCCCTGGTAAGCCCGCGATGATAAATCATGACGGTCACCAATAACCCAAGTGCCATTGATTAAGTGTGGCTTAATGACATTTTCGACTAGCTGTACACGGCTAGCGTACATGAGTAGCAACTCGGTTGTCGGGACTAAGGTTTCATCCCACTTTTTCTTGACCAAGTCGCGTAACGACTCAGCCAACGGCGTTCCACCGGGTTCGCGCACGGCTTCAGTTTCAATACCTTTAGCTTGCAAATGCGTGATCACATTGGCGATAGCAGAACTTTTACCTGCTCCCTCCAGACCTTCAATAACAACAAACTTCCCTTTCATATTTACTCTTTATTTAGTTGATAGCGGCGCACGGCTTTATTATGTTCTTCCAGCGTTTTTGAAAACACATGACCACCGGTGTCATCAGCAACAAAGTAATAGTACGGCGACTCGTCAGGATTGGCGGCTGCTTCTAACGACGCCCGACTTGGCATAGCGATAGGTGTCGGCGGTAATCCATTAATTCTATAGGTGTTATAAGCCGTTTTCTCACGTAAATGTGCGCGTGTTAGATTACCGTCGAAGTTTTCAACACCGTATATTGTTGTCGGATCGGACTGCAACCGCATCCCAATAGCAAGTCGGTTTGCGAAAACGCTGGCAACCAAACTTCTCTCACCCGCTATGCCCGTTTCTTTCTCAATAATTGACGCTAAAACTAATAATTCATAAGGCGAGTCAACCGGACAATCATCTGAGCGTTCACTCCATACCTCAGCTAATGTGCGCTGCATTGACTCGTATGCGTCTCTTAAAATGCTCTCAGCTGACGAATACGCTCGATAAGTATAAGTTTCGGGCAATAGAAGACCTTCTAACGAATCATAAGAAGCTCCTAACTCAGTTCTTAACCTGTCAGCAGCCGTTTGCGCGTCACCCGTTAAATAAGTTGCCTCGTTCAACTTTAACAGCCACTGTTCCAGTGTGTGACCTTCCACCAGAGTGACCGAAAACTGAAGCTCGTCGCCGTTTGCGAGTTTTCTCCATACATCAAACCAATTATGCGTTGGCTTAATCTCGTAAACACCAGCTCTCAAATGATTTATCCCGCCAAGTAAGCGGCTAAAACCATAACTCAGCTGTGTATTATTCAGCACGGATTTATCAAGTGAGTAATGCTGAGTAACTTGTGCAACAACGTACCGCGCATGCTTTCCTTTAGGAAACTCAAGCACAAGTGGTTCACTTTGATGAACATTTCCAAAAGGCTGAGATAAATAATAGTAACCGTAGCCAAGCCCCCCTGCGCCAATGACAATAAAAAAAAGAGCAATTAAAAACAAACGTTTAAGTAAAGTCATAAAGCCAGGCGTTGTATCTTATTGGGTAACTGATTATTTTCGAATACTTTACCATTAAATGAGTGAACAGGGACAGCGCCTCGGACACTGTTGCAAATGAAAATTTGCTCTGCGCTCCCCAATTCAGTCGCCGTACAATCTTTTATTCTAAGGTTAGCAAGCGCATTGCTTTCTATGATGTATTGCCGCATAACGCCATTAACCCCAGCCGTTGTCAGTGACGGTGTAAACCACTGCTCACCGACCCGCCAGAATACATTACCTTGAATAGCCTCTATAACAGTGCCGTCACTTGTACAAACAATTAGGTCATCAACGCCTTTTTCCGACTTTTCAGCACTGAGCAGAACTTGCTCTAAGCGATTTAATGTTTTTAGCCCCGCAAGAATGGGCTGTTGCGCCAAAACAAAGTCAGCCAACTCAATATCTAGAGGTTTTTGAGGTGTTGGTAATGAGCTTACCTGAATGTATTCATTGGCTTCTGCGCGGCTATCAAAGCCATAACCCTGGGCACTACTTCCCCGAGTTATAATCACCTTACACACCCCTTCCTCAACCTCTGCTGCCAATGTCTTCAACCGAACCTGTAAAGTGCTTATTGCCGGGTAATGGATGCGTAAAGCGTCGTTGGCATGAGCCAGTCGGGCAATATGTGCGTCTAAGTGCTCTGGAACACCATTAACAATACGAAGAGTGGTGAAATGGCCATCGCCAAACTGAAGCCCTCGGTCAAGAGCATCGGGATCAATTGGGTGAGTATTAAAAAACTGTTTTATCAGCGTCATAACGAAAATAGGCGGAACCAAGGTTCCGCCTATTGTCTCAATAATTCTCTGAAAAATTAATCGTCAGAGTGATTATTTACGTAATCAATTGCTGCTTGAACAGTTTTGATTTTTTCAGCTTCTTCATCAGGAATTTCAGTTTCGAATTCTTCTTCCAAAGCCATAACCAATTCAACTGTGTCTAAAGAGTCAGCACCCAGGTCATTTTCAAATGACGCTTCAGGCTTAACTTCTTCTTCTTTAACACCCAGTTGCTCAATAATGATTTTCTTTACGCGTTCTTCAATAGTACTCATTTATAATATCCCTCAAATAGTCGTCGCGAGAGTGAAAATTGGCTGTAGTGTAGTGAAACCAGCCTCATTAATAAAGTAAAAATTCCGATAAAATTAAGAGGTCGTACCGCTGACCGCTTAAACCATCGCCATTCCGCCATTAACGTGAATGGTTTCACCGGTAATGTAAGCTGCCCCATCTGACGCCAAAAATGTCACCGCAGACGCAATTTCATCTGGCTTGCCTAATCGTGCAGCAGGAATATTAGCAAAAATACTTTCTTTTTGCTCTTCCGTTAACGCTTTTGTCATATCCGTATCAATAAATCCTGGTGCCACGCAGTTCACGGTGATACCGCGCGCTGCAACTTCTTTGGCCAAAGACTTACTGAAGCCAACCAGCCCCGCTTTTGCGGCGCAATAGTTAACCTGCCCAGGGTTCCCTGTGGTACCAACCACTGAACTGATATTAATAATGCGACCATTACGACGTTTCATCATGCCACGAACCACGGCTTTGCAGACACGGAAAATAGCCGTTAAATTGGTGTCGATAACAGAGTTCCACTCATCGTTTTTCATGCGCATCATTAAGTTGTCGCGAGTAATACCGGCATTATTGACCAGAATATCGATACTACCGAACTCTTTTTCAAGCGACTTTACTGTTTCCTGAACGCTATCAGCGTCAGTTACGTTCAAAGCAATACCTTTGCCTTTATCACCAAGGTAATCGGAAATAGCGGCCGCCCCTTTGTCTGAGGTTGAGGTGCCTATTACTGTTGCTCCTTGCTGAACAAGCTGCTGCGCGATTGCTTTGCCAATGCCACGACTAGCTCCTGTTACTAACGCAACTTTATTCTCCAAGCTCATCACTTATTCACCTTTTAAATTGAATTCAATGCATCAGCGCTGTTTAACGCTGAACAATTAAATGATTTAGTTATACGTTTATTCAAGCCCGTTAATACTTTCCCCGGACCGACTTCGAATGCTTTTTCCACGCCCATATCAGCAGCTTTCTCAACAGACTCTGTCCAACGCACCGGACAATAAAGCTGTCGGACCAATGCGTCTTTTATCGCTGCCGGATCTGTTTCAACCATGACATCAACATTATTGATAACGTCAATTACCGGTGACTTAACGGTAATATTCTCCAATTCCTGCTTTAATTTTTCGGCTGCTGGCTTCATTAACGCACAGTGCGAAGGCACGCTAACAGGCAGAGGTAAAACACGTTTAGCGCCTGCTTCTTTCAAGGCTTCGCCGGCACGGGAAACTGCTGAGGCATGACCGGCAATAACGACTTGCCCCGGTGAGTTATAATTTACCGGAGTGACAACTTCGCCCTGGGCCTGCTCTTCACAGATTTGCTTAATAACATCATCATCTAAACCGATAACGGCTGCCATTGCCCCTTCACCGTCAGCAACAGCTTCCTGCATAAACTTGCCGCGTGCTTCAACGAGTTTAACTGCATCTTTAAAGTCGATAGCACCTGCACAAACCAACGCCGAATATTCTCCCAGGCTGTGCCCTGCCATGACCAGGTCATCGCCTAGACCTTTGTCTTTGGCAACGCGATATAACGCAACGCTGGCAGTCAGTAACGCAGGTTGAGTGAACTGTGTTTCATTGAGCTGGTTATTGGGGTCTTGCTGCACAAGCTCCCACACGTCATAACCAAGTGCATCGCTTGCCTGTGCGAACGTCTCTTTTATGATCCCAAACTCGTCGGCTAATTCACCAAGCATACCAACGCTCTGCGAGCCTTGCCCCGGGAAAAATAACGCTGTCGTCATAACCACCCTCTTAATATCGAATTAATGCTGAGCCCCAGGCGAATCCACCACCAAAGGCTTCTAATAATAGGTTCTGCCCACGTTTAACGCGACCATCTTTAACTGCCCAGTCTAACGCAATTGGCACCGATGCGGCAGATGTATTACCTGTTTTGTCCAAAGTAATAACCACTTGTTCCATCGACATGTTTAATTTTTTTGCCGTCGCTTTAATAATTCGCAAGTTTGCCTGGTGTGGTACCAACCAATCCAATTCTTCCGGTGACATCTTATTCGCCGACAATGTATCGGTAACCAAGCTACTCAGTTTTGCCACAGCAACTTTGAAGACTTCATTGCCTTTCATGTACATCCAGGTATCGTCTTGCGGGTTAGCTTTGCGGTTTGCCTGTTTCGCCCCCAGTAAATGGCTGTATTCACCCGCGCTGTACAAATGCGTTGAAACAATGCCCGGCTCGTTACTTTGCTCGAGTATGACTGCACCGGCCCCATCACCGAACAGAACTAAGGTGTTTCTGTCGTTGGGGTTACACAGTCGCGCCAGAACATCGGTGCCAATAACTAAAGCACGCTTATATTGACCGGTTTTAATGAAGTTATCGGCGACCGATAGCGCAAAAATAAAGCCTGAACAAGCCGCACCAATATCAAATGCGGGAATATTTGTGACATCGAGCATTCGCTGAATTTCGCATGCAGCACTTGGAAACGCGTGCTCAGCCGAAGTTGTCGCCACAACGATAACGTCGATATCCCGAGCGTTTAGCTGACTACTTAATAAGGCTTGTTTCGCGGCTTCATAGCCAAGCGTTGCGGCTGACTCATTCGCAGCTGCAATTCGCCGTTCTTTAATGCCAGTACGTTCAGTAATCCATTCGTCTGATGTGTCAACACGGGTGGCAAGATCATCATTTGTAAGACGTTGCTCCGGTAAATAATGACCGGTACCAACAATTCTCGAGTATGTCATAACAACTCTGCATTTTAAGGCTGTTCAGATAAGACCGCTTCGACCCTATTTTTGATTCGGTCAGGAAGCTGCTCGTGCGCCTCTGCTACAGCTTGCTGGATAGCGCTGTAGAATGCTTCCGCATTGGCACTTCCGTGGCTTTTAATCACCACCTGGCGCAATCCTATCAAACTTGCTCCGTTGTAGTGGTCGGGCTTCAGCCTGTCCCACGATTTATGCGTACGTCGTTGTAAGAATTTGAAGAAAAATCGATACAGCCAATGAGAGTTTAGTGTTTCTCTCATTTGCTCAATAATAAAGGTTGCTAAGCCTTCGCAGCTTTTCAACGCAATGTTACCGACAAAACCATCGCAAACGATAACGTCGGAGCGGCCACTGAATAAATGGTTGCCTTCAATAAAGCCGTTGTAATTTAAACCTTCACACTGAGAAAGTCTGGCAGCGGCATTACGAACCACATCACTGCCTTTAATTTCTTCTTCGCCCATGTTGAGCAAGCTAATTTTCGGCTTTTCTATGTCCAGCAAATACTCAGCAGCTACCGAGCCCATTACACCAAACTGGAACAAGGTGTCAGAATCGCAGCTAGCGTTTGCGCCCAAATCAAGCAAAAACGATTTGCCACCGACACGGTTAGGAATCGCCGTCATCAGCGCAGGCCTTAAAACTCCGGGTAAGGTTTTTACCGTAAAATACGCATTCGTCATTAATGCGCCGGTATTACCGCCGCAGACCATTGCATGGCATTGTTCATTGGCAAGGGCTTGCAGTGCAAGACGCATAGACGAATTCGGTTTGCTACGTAAAGACTGACCAGGCTTGTCATCCATGAGAATGGTTTGCTCAGCATGAACCACGCTGACAGCAGTGCTTTCTTTAAGGTGATATTGCTTTAATAGCGGATTTATCTGGTCTTGGTGACCAAAAACTGTGAAGTGAGTATTGGGATAGTTTGAAACCGCTCTTTGCAGAGCTTCAATAACAATAGAGGGGCCATTATCGCCCCCCATTGCATCAATCGCTATATTAAGTTCAGGCATGGCCTGTCTTACTTATTAACGACCTTGCGACCTTTATAATAACCGTCGGCTGTTACGTGGTGACGACGATGCGTCTCACCCGTAGTTGAGTCAACCGACAGTGTTGGGCCGTCTATCGCATCGTGTGAACGACGCATGTCGCGTCTTGAACGACTTTTCTTACTTTTTTGAACAGCCATTTACGCTATCTCCTGATTATTTACGCTTTAATTCTTGTAATACGGCAAATGGGTTATCAGATTCGTCTTTATCAGACTCGTCGATTTCGCCCCATGTCATCGCATCACGGTCTACCTGACAAGACTTAGCGTCGTGCTTAGGTACTAAAGGCATTGCCAGAATTAATTCATCTTCGATAAGCCCATGCAGATTGATTTCACCGAATTCATTCGCCTCGATAGCTTCATAGCTTTCAGGGAAGTCATCAGCCACCTGCCGCTTAGTGACAGGAGCATACGCAAATTGCGCAAAAATATCAACTGCTAAAGGCGTATTGCAGCGTTCGCAACGTACTTGAACATGTACCTTTGCGTCACCTGCAAAATAGCTTATGCCTTGTTCATCAATACCAAACTCAACTTTGACGTCAGGATCAGGACATGACTCTACGAGCAACTCCTGAAACCGAGTTAACGTTTTTGCTGGTACTAAGCCCTCGTAAATGACCTTTTTATTGGCACATTTTACGGGGTCTACCGTTACGGGAATACGAACCTTTTGCATAGCGCGCGAATGTTACCTTAAGTTGGTGTTCAGTGGCAAGATAAATCGGACGTTACCGACAATTATCTACAATTAATTAACTCAGTGGATTAATTCCCTGAGATCTTAGCATATCCAGTAGCGCAATCGTCGGAAGTCCAATAAGAGTATTAGGGTCATTCCCTTTCATTTCACTGAACAAACTGACGCCCAGGCCTTCACTTTTAAAACTGCCGGCACAATCAAGCGGTTGCTCTAATTCAACATAACGAGCTATTTCATCAGCCGTTATATTATCCCGAAAGGTTACGAAGAACGGTTCAATTCTTACTTCGCACTGAGAAGTTTGGGAGTTTAATACAGCAAGCCCTGTATAAAAGGTCACCGTTTTGCCCACAAAGCTTTTTAGCTGCTCAATGGCTTTTTCCTCGGTACCCGGCTTGCCAAGAATTAAGCCGTCGCATACCGCGACTTGATCGGAACCAATAATAATAGATGGTTCACCATTAAGTTTTCTCGCCACAGCTTGTGCTTTTTCTTCCGCTAAACGCCCTACCAGCTGCTCTGGCTGCTCTTCATTAACTGCAGACTCATCAATGTCTGGCTTTACGACGTTATAAATTAAGTGCAGTTTGTCCATTATAGCCCGACGGTATTTTGAACCAGAGCCAAGCACTAGGGGGAGTGTCATAACCTCTCCTTTAAAATAAAGTTCGAAAGTTCAGTCAGAGATGACGCAATATATTCAGCGCCTGCCGCTTTTAGTTGGTCGGCCCGGTGCGCGCCCATAGTCACTCCAATAGGGAAAACACCAGCGGCACTGGCCATTTTCATATCATGTATTGAGTCGCCCACCATAACTGTATTGTCAGGCGAATAGCCTGCCTCATGCATTAATTCTATGAGCATATCTGGGTTCGGCTTGCCTTTTGATTCATTGGCGCAACGGGAATAAGGAAAGAACTGGGCCATATTCGTTTCCTGCCACACTCTGTCCAGGCCTCTTCGAGCTTTGCCAGTTGCAACCCCAAGTTGCACATTGCTTGAACGCAACGCTTCAAGCGAGTTAACGGCATCGTCAAACATGGGCGATGCTACTGTGTTCAGTGTGACGTATTCGTCTTTGTAACGCTCTAAAAAAATCTGCTTTTTTTGGGAGTCCAAAACACCAAAAAGCCTTTCAATAGCAGGCTCCAAACTAAGCCCTATGATATCTTTTGTCGCCTGCTCTGAGGGTACAGCTAAACCAATGTGTTCGGCAGTCCGCTGCATTGACGAAACGATACGGCCAATGGAATCCATTAAGGTTCCATCCCAGTCAAAAACAACGAATTGAAATTTCGACATTACGGCAACCTACATCATTGTTTGGTTAGCTTCGACAGCGTCGCGCTGAGGTTTTCATCTAAGGGCGCTTCGAACTGCACGTCTTTTTCCGTTTCTGGGTGCTTAAATGAAAGCTTCCAGGCGTGTAAGAATAGTCGCGTCAGTCCTTTAGACGCCATTAACTCGTCAAAGTCAGTGTCACCATATTTAGGATCTTTAGCGATAGGGTGTCCTGCGTGCAAGCAATGCACTCGAATTTGGTGCGTCCGGCCAGTCAACGGCGATGCTTCTACAAGGGTCGCCTCGGCGTAGCGCTGGTAAATACGAAAGCGCGTTTGCGACGGTTTACCTTCTGCACTGACACGAACAACCCGTTCACCAGATTGAAGCGTATTCTTTTGTAGAGGTGCTTCTACCATACGCACCCTTTTTTGCCACTGTCCTCTAACTAACGCCAAATACTGCTTATTCATTTCTTTGTTGCGCAACTGTTCATGCAGTAACTTCAGCACTGAGCGCTTTTTCGCAACCAAAAGAATGCCACTGGTATCCCTGTCTATTCGGTGCACAAGCTCTAAGTGTTTGTCATTAGGCCTTAGTGCCCTAAGTCCTTCAATTAGCCCGAAGTTTAGTCCCGAACCACCATGCACAGCAAGACCCGAAGGTTTATTGACGACAATAAAAGACGCATCTTCGTACAGAATATGCTCTTCCAGCCGGGCTATTTTATCGAGTTTAGCCGAAGGTAAAGGTGCCTTTTCAGCAACTTTTACCGGCGGAATCCGAATTAAGTCGCCACTATTTATTTTATAGTCTGGCTTAGCCCGTTTTTTATTAACCCGCACCTCGCCTTTACGAATAATTCGATAAACCAGTGACTTTGGCACTTTGTTTAATTGGGCAATAAGGAAATTGTCCAGGCGCTGCCCCGATTCATCGGTCAGTACGGTATGCCAGCGGACTTTTTGTTGAATGCTTTTCATGGCGGTATTTTAGCACGCTTCCTAGCAATATTCAGTGAAATTAGCGCTTGTATTTTCGGCGTTTTTCGTGAAATAATTAAGTGTCAAAGTCCATCGTGGATGGCAGACAAAGAAACTAATTCGCGCAATCGTGTCAACAGAGCGACGCATTATCCACATCAGCATACGGTTGAAAAGTCTTAATCAAAGAGAATAAGCAAAAATCCGAGATGTTGATGGCACGGAAAAAGAACAGAGAAACCTCGCTCAAAAGAAAGAGCGATTGCAGACGTAACATATAGCGACAATATGACACCGGATGTAATGGTGTTATCGGCACAGTCAAAATCATTTTAACCACACGTTTCAATGACGGGTGGCACAGGCGCTAAGCCTGTACAACAGACGAATTCGATAATCGCACGAGCACCAGAGTGTGTGTGTCATATTGTGGCCCGGAAACATTGAGTCACAGTAATGAAAAGAATGCTAATAAACGCCACGCAGCTAGAAGAGTTGCGTGTTGCGTTGGTCGACGGCCAGCGCCTTTACGATCTGGATATTGAAAGTCCAGGACATGAACAAAAGAAAGCGAATATCTACAAGGGTAAAATAACCCGTATAGAGCCCAGCCTCGAAGCCGCTTTCGTCGATTATGGCGCAGAGCGTCATGGTTTCCTTCCTTTAAAAGAAATTGCCAAGACTTACTTTCCAGAGGGATATACCTTCCAGGGACGTCCAAACATTAAAGACGTTGTTTCTGAAGGTCAGGAAGTCATTGTTCAAATCGACAAAGAAGAGCGTGGTCAGAAAGGCGCGGCACTAACAACCTTTATTTCTTTGGCAGGCAGTTATCTGGTATTAATGCCAAACAACCCTCGTGCCGGCGGTATTTCGCGCCGTATTGAGGGCGACGAACGCTCTGCCTTGAAAGAAGCCCTGTCGGAAATTAACGTACCGAAAGAAATGGGCCTTATTGTCCGTACCGCAGGTGTTGGCAAATCAAAAGAAGAATTAGAGTGGGACTTAAACGTTCTTATTCATCATTGGGAAGCTATTAGCAAAGCGGCTACCGAGCGCCCTGCTCCATTCTTGATTCACCAGGAAAGTAACGTCATTTTCCGCGCCCTTCGTGACTATTTACGTCGTGACATTGGCGAAGTGCTTATCGATAGCCCGAAAGTCTACGAGCAGGTACGTAATCATATTCAAATTATTCGTCCTGACTTCTTGCAGCGCGTTAAGCAATATGAAGGCGATGTTCCATTATTCAGCCATTACCAAATTGAGAGCCAAATTGAGTCAGCTTTCCAACGTGAAGTTCGTCTACCTTCAGGTGGCTCAATTGTTATTGATCCGACCGAAGCTCTGACTTCAATAGATATCAACTCGTCACGCGCAACTAAAGGCGGCGATATTGAAGAAACAGCGCTGCAAACAAACCTGGAAGCGGCTGAAGAAATTGCGCGTCAACTGAGACTTCGTGATGTTGGTGGCTTAGTCGTTATCGACTTTATTGACATGACACCCGCCAGACACCAACGCGACGTTGAAAATCGACTACGTGACAGTCTTGCACAAGACCGTGCCCGTATTCAGGTGGCTCGCATTTCGCGTTTTGGCTTAATGGAAATGTCTCGTCAGCGTCTGCGTCCGTCACTTGGTGAGTCGGCAAACAATGTATGTCCTCGCTGTAATGGTCAGGGTACTATTCGCTCTAGTGACTCGTTAGCCTTGTCTATTCTGCGTCTCATTGAAGAAGAAGCGCTGAAAGACAACACCATACAGGTTCATGCACAAGTACCGGTAGACGTAGCAACGTACTTGTTGAACGAAAAACGTCAGTCGCTCAATCATATTGAGAAGCGTCATGATGTTAAAATCGTGATTATTCCAAACCATCACTTAGAAACGCCACACTTCGAAGTATTGCGTATTCGTGATGATGAAGTGCCAGAAGCGGCAAGCTTTGAGTTGGTGCAAAAGCCAGAGCAACACGAGTCATCGGTTTCTATCACCTTAACTCAAGAGTCCGCTAAGTTTGACGAACCGGCACTAAAAGGTTTACAAGCGCCAAGTGCAGCGCCGGCCCCTGCTCCTGCACCAACACCGAAACAGCCTGAGAAACCGTCTTTATTAAAACGCTTATCGACTTGGCTGGGTAAACTTTTCGAGAGTGAAGAAGAAACCGATAAGAACAAGCAAAGTTCTAATCAGCGTAGACCAAACCAGCGTCGAAACAACAATAACCGCCGTGGCCGTGGTCGTCGTCCTGCTAATCGTCAGCAGCAAGGTCGTAATAATACGGCGGACAAAGCGGCTGCAGATTCTGCGAAATCGGATAAGAGCGCAGATGAAACTAAAGGTTCAAATAACAAACCGAACCGCGGTAGAAACGATCGTAGACGTCGCGGCGGACGTAATCGTAACCAGCAACAGAATGCTCAAGGTGCTAATGCTCAGGTGAAGCAAAGCGCTGAGCAAGCGCCGCAAACTGAGGCAGCGCCTGAGAAACCGAAAGAAGTTAAGCCTCGCCGCCAACGTAAACCAATGGAAAAATCCGTTCGCGTTAAAGGCGATGGTTCAGTTGAGAACCAGGCATCACAACAGCCAGCTCCTCAGGCTCAGAAAGATAGTTCTGTCGCTAAAGAAGCTGAAGCGAAAAAGCCAGTTGAGCAAAATGCTGAGTCATCAGCACCGGTAGAGAAAAATACCAATGAGCAAACTCAACAGCGTACTTTAGATCCTCGCATTCAGGCAGCTGCTGAACTTGTTGAAAGCAAAGAGCACTTACCGGTTAACGAGCAAAAGTCTGCTGAGGAACCTGCTCCTGAAGCCTCAGAAGCTCCGAAACAGGAAGAGCAAGCTCCGGAAAACCAGGTTCAGACTCCTGAGCCAAGTGCCGAGGAATCACAGCCTGAGCAACCGGAAACTGTTGCAGCAACAGAAGCTAGCGATACGACAGAACCTGCTGAAGTGGCGGAGACTGAATCAGAGTCAGCTCCTTCAGTGGAAAGTGAAGCTTCGGAGCCAGTTGCGGAACAAGCTCAAGAAGACGTCTCTGAGAAAAAAGCGCGCAACCGTTCACGCCGTTCTCCAAGACATCAAAGAGCAGCGGGACAGCAACGTAAGCAAAACCGGGAAAATAAAGAGTCTAACGAGACTCCGATAATTCCAGCTCGTGGTCTTAGTGGCTCAGCCTTTTCTCCAATGACTAAAGCATCTGCAGTTGAAAGACAAACGCCTTTCCAGGCTCTGAATGTTGCCTCAGGAGAAAGTCGTTTAACGTTCGTCAGAGATGAACAAACGGCAGGCTATGCCAATGCCCGTTCCCGTTCATTTGCTGAAATGACGAAATGTGACTAGCACAAAAAAGCCAGTAAACAATCCCTGTTTACTGGCTTTCTTTTTATCTTCATTACTGCTAATTCAAACGAATATTCGAGCGGTTTTTTTCAAGTGTTTTAAGGCCTATACCTTTTACATCAAGTAACTGTTCTACTTCAGTAAAGCCGCCGAGCTGCTCGCGCACTTCAATCAGTTTTTCTGCTTTCTTAATACCGATACCCACTAACGCTGATGCTATTTCCTGAGCCGATGCCGTATTGATATTTACACCCGTCTGCGCTTCAGCTTGTAATGCAATTGGCGAAGGGGAAACTGTTGGCATTGCATGAGCTGAAAAGCCAATAAATGACGCCAAAACAATAGGTAGCATTTTAAATGTCATAGTATGTTCATCCTTTTTGATAACCACTGCGTCACTGCAGTGGCCATACTATAAACGCTTTTTGCCGGCGCTCTCTCAAATTACGATTTATAAGACAGCTCAATACGCCACTAAGCTATACTTGCCAGTATGTTCTCGACAGCTTGTGCCGGATTAGGAGACTGCGTAATAGGTCGTCCTATCACCATGTAATCAACGCCGACCGTTACCGCTTCAGCAGGCGTCATTGTGCGACGCTGATCATCTTTGCTGCTGCCTTCGGGCCTTATGCCGGGGGTCATTAATTTAAAGTCGTTACCACAGGCTGCTTTTAGCATGTTTGCTTCCTGAGCAGAACAAACAACACCTTTCAGGCCCGATGACTTAGCCAGTTTCGCTAAATACTCAACCTGCTCATTGACGCTCTTAGAAATCCCCAGCTCTTTTAGGTCGCTTTCATCCATACTGGTCAACACCGTCACACCAATAAGCAAGGGCGGGTTATCCGTTTCTTTCAGCGCATCTGCAGCTGCTTTCATCATACGGCTGCCACCACTGGCATGAACGTTAACAACATCGACCCCAAGCTTTGCGGCCGCAGTGACGGCTTTAGCGACGGTATTAGGAATGTCGTGAAACTTTAAATCCAGAAAAATAGAAAAGCCCTTTTCTACCAGGCTCGCAACCCACTGTGGTCCGGCTGAAGTGAATAATTCTTTTCCTACCTTTAAACCTACTTTCCCTGACGGTAATTGTTCAATTAACGCATCTGCGTCCGAAGCATTTTGATAATCTAGCGCTACATAAATTTTTGGTAATTCCATTCGATTATTCACCATCTAATCCAAATATCGGTTTTGTTGTTGACCAGCTCTTACATGACGGACATTGCCAATAAAGGGTATGTCCTGAAAAACCACAGTGATAACACTTATAATTGGGTCTCTGCACAATATGCTCATGTACCATGCGCTGCAGACGCTTAAGACTGTCTCGAGCACTGCCCACGTCGGCTGCTTTTATATGCAGACCCATTAAGTGATGAAAGCCGCGCATGGTTGGATGCTTCTCCAACGCGTTTGCCATGAAGCTTTCAGCATCTTCAATGCTCTGTGACTCAGCCATTTTCTCAGACAGCTTAATAACCGCAGTAATTCCCGCTTCTTGTTCTACACAAGTGTGTAAAAAGTCGATAAAGCCATGACTGTTTCTCTTCGCTTCATACGCTTGCTCTAGTAACGGAATTGTTTCACAAACGTAGGCTTTGTCCTGGTCTATTACTTTCGTGAGGTACTCTATTGCCTGGTTATTATCGCCCTGCTCCAGATAAATACGTCCCAGGGACAAAGACGCCCTTACGCAGTTTGGATCCTGCTTTAATGCCTTATTAAAATACTTCACTCTTACTGACGAGTGATCGGCCGTGTCAGCAACTTCGCAATACAATTGTCCCAGAATCACTTTTATAGAGACGTTCTGTTTAACCAGTTTTAAAGCAACAATAATGGCTTTATCCCATTCATGAGTTGCTTCATAAAGTTCAAGCAAGTGCTTTTGACTGCGCTCTTTAAACAGCTTATTACTTTGCAGACCCTGAAACATTTTCTCTGCGCGATCATAAATACCGGCAGCTAAATAATCTTTGCCTAACTCGTACATAGCGGTTAGGCGATCACTTTCAGATAAATTAGGGAGTGAGGTGAGATTCTTATGAATTTTTATTGCCCGCTCGACTTCACCTCGGCGGCGAAATAATTTGCCCAACGTCCAGTGAGTCTCAATAGTCTCACTATCAACATCAAGCAACTCTACGAATAAATCGACAGCCTTATCGGGCTGATCGGAGAGCAGTAAATTAATACCTGTCGCGTACTGTTTTGAAAAGCGTTTTTGCTCTCTTCTCTCTTCTGAACGCACACTGTTGCGACCCATGAACCAACCATAGGCGGCAGCAATTGGCAGAAGTAAGAAAAGAAGCTCTAACATTTAATTCTGTCTCATTGGTTCGACTGCTTAGCGACTAGTTTCGACAGTTTTCGGCAGCGATAACGCCAGTAAAGGTTAGAAAGTAACATGGCCAATAATCCCACAAGAACGCCGCCACCAAAGAAAATTGCTAACAGCGACGCAACGGTCATATCAGCATTCAGAACCAGTAGATTGACGTTAATAACTTGCGTATTTTGGGCTCCAAACGCCATGGCTAAAAGGAATATAGCCAAAACGGGAATAAGAATAAGCAACTTCCTGAGCATATTCGCTTACCTGTTATTTATAAAAAAACGGCATGCCAGTATAGCATGCCGTTTTTATCAATCGAGCGTAAAAAACTACTTTATAAATCGACGCGCTCGCGCAGTTCCTTACCCGCTTTAAAATGAGGAACGTATTTCCCATCTAAATTAACCGGGTCACCGGTTTTCGGGTTACGACCAACACGTGGCGCACGATAATGCAAAGAGAAGCTTCCAAAACCTCGAATTTCAACGCGTTTCCCCTGAGACAGGGACTGCACCATTTGTTCAAGAATTTCTTTAACAGAAGCCTCAACTTGCTTAGGAGGCAACTCATGTTTCAAAGTTAACCGTTCAATTAGCTCTGATTTTGTCATAACTTACCTCCTGATAAAGCCGTTTATTACGACGAAAAACTGTCTTAGTCGTCAGTTTTCGCCGCTTTGAACGCGTCAGCCATAGCACTGTTGATACCAGAGCTGTCTTGCTGTTTGTTGACGCTTTCTACCGCTTCTTTCTCTTCAGCTTCGTCTTTCGCTTTGATAGACAGGCTCAGAGTGCGGTTTTTGCGGTCAACGCCCATGAAGCGCGCTTCAATTTTATCACCAACGCTTAACTCAGTGCTTGCATCTTCAACGCGGTCGCGTGCGATGTCTGCTGCACGTACATAACCTTCAACGCTTTCTGCTAATTCAACTTTAGCACCTTTAGCGTCAACTTCAGTTACTGTACCTTCAACAATAGCACCTTTTTTGTTAGCTGCCAGGTAATTGTTAAACGGATCTTCTTCTAATTGCTTGATACCTAGAGAGATACGCTCACGTTCTGCGTCAACTTGCATAACAACAGCGGTAACTTCTTCGCCTTTCTTGTAGTCGCGAACCGCTTCTTCACCTGGAGTGTTCCAGCTGATGTCAGACAAGTGAACCAGACCGTCGATACCACCGTCCAGGCCAATGAAGATACCGAAGTCAGTGATTGACTTGATCTTACCAGTAACTTTCTCGCCTTTATTGTGGTTCTTAGCAAACTCTTCCCAAGGGTTAGGCTTGCACTGTTTAAGGCCAAGAGAAATACGACGACGTTCTTCGTCAATTTCCAGAACCATAACTTCAACAGTGTCGTCAAGGTTAACCACTTTAGAAGGATGAACGTTTTTGTTAGTCCAATCCATTTCTGAAACGTGAACAAGACCTTCAACACCCTCTTCGATTTCAACGAAGCAGCCGTAATCAGTCAAGTTCGTAACACGACCAGTTAAACGGTGACCTTCTGGGTAACGGTTTGCGATATCTGCCCAAGGATCTTCGCCCAATTGCTTCAGGCCAAGAGATACACGAGTGCGCTCACGGTCAAACTTCAATACTTTAACAGTGATTTCATCGCCAACGTTCACGATTTCGCTTGGGTGCTTAACACGTTTCCAAGCCATATCAGTGATGTGCAACAGGCCGTCTACGCCGCCTAAATCTACGAATGCGCCGTAGTCAGTCAGGTTCTTAACAATACCTTGTACTTCCTGACCTTCTTGCAAGTTCTCAAGCAACTCTTCGCGTTCTGCACTGTTTTCTTTCTCGATAACAGCACGGCGAGAAACAACAACGTTGTTGCGCTTCTGATCAAGCTTGATAACTTTGAATTCTAAGTCTTTGTTCTCAAGGTGCGTTGTTTCACGTACTGGACGTACGTCAACCAGTGAACCAGGCAAGAACGCACGAACGCCGCCAAGGTCAACTGTGAAGCCACCTTTAACTTTACCAGAGATATAACCAGTAACAGTTGCGTTTTCTTCGTGAGCTTTTTCCAGCTGCAGCCAAGCTTCATAGCGCTTCGCTTTTTCACGAGAAAGCACGGTTTCACCGAAGCCGTCTTCAACAGCGTCAAGGGCTACGTCAACTTCGTCACCGACGTTGATTTCCAGCTCACCTTCAGCGTTGCGGAATTGTTCTGCAGGAATCGCACTTTCAGACTTAAGACCGGCATCAACTAATACCAAGTCTTTTGCGATAGAGACGATTGTGCCTTTTACGATCGAGCCCGGACGAGTTTCGACTTCTTTCAGGCTTTCTTCAAACAGCTGTGCAAAATTTTCTGACATAATAATTAACTTCGCTTAATAAATGACGTCCACTGAAATTCCGTATGCAGCGGGGTTATTAAAAATGTTCACCTGTATCCTTACTGTGAACCCCTAATTAGGGCCAAGCCCTAGCTAGTTTCTGAGAGTTTGCTGTGGGCAAACGTCAATACTTGTTCCAACACGTCATCAATAGGCGTGTCGGTAGAATCTAAATACAAAGAATCCTCCGCGGGCTTCAATGGCGCCACAGAGCGATTCATATCGCGATCATCGCGTTCTTTAATTTCGTTCACTAATTGATCAATATTAGCATCAAAGCCCTTTTCCTTCAATTGATCAAAACGTCTTTGGGCACGCTCTTGCGGCGACGCAGTTAAAAACACTTTGGCGTCTGCGTCGGTAAATACCACTGTCCCCATATCCCGGCCGTCCGCCACCAGACCTGGTAAGTCTTTAAAGCCGCGCTGGCGACGCAACAACGCCTCGCGTACACGCGGTAAAGCCGCAATTTTAGAGGCCATATTACCCACTTCTTCAGTGCGTATTGTCATGGTGACATCTTCGCCTTCTAAAATAATATGCGTTAGTGACTTTTCTTCGTCTGCTTCAAATTTAACATCCAAATGAGCGGCTAAAGCCACCAGGCTTTCCTCATCTTCCGGCGTGAAGTCATGATGAATCGCAGCCAAAGCCAGTACACGATATATCGCACCGCTATCAAGCAAGTGCCAACCCAGCTTTTCTGCGAGTAACCGACTGATAGTGCCTTTCCCTGCACCACTAGGACCATCAATTGTAATGACGGGGATATGCGTTGCCATAAAATCCTCAATTTGCTCTGCGTATTGCAGCTTTTAGCGGCGCAATTATACGCATTTGTGAAAAAATTGCATTAATCAGGAGCACGAAATAACGGGAAAGCTGAGTTTACTCAGTCACTTTGACAAATTCGTGAAAACTCTTGGAAATAAGTGGGGTACGTTTTACGGCAACAGTCAGGATCATTAATAGTTACGCCTACGGGCGAAAATGCGGCCAGGGAAAAGCACATTGCCATACGGTGGTCATTGTAGGTGTCTATTTTAGCATTTTGCCAGTGCTGAACAGGATATATTTTTAGGAAATCAGCACCCTCTTCCACGTCGGCGCCCAGTTTTCGCAGTTCTGTCGCCATCGCCGATAACCGATCCGTTTCTTTAACCCGCCAGTTGGCAACATTACGAATAATAGTCGGCTTGTCTGCAAAAAGTGCTAAAGGAGCAACCGTCATAGCTGCGTCTGGGATAGCATTAAAATCTTTATCCAGTCCTTTTATAACCCCTGAACCAGTCACTGTCATTTGATGCTCACCTATGTCTACAGTGCCACCCATTGCCTGAATGACTTCTGTAAACGCTTTATCACCTTGAATAGAAGAAGCACCCACACCTTCAATAGTTATCGGCCCGCCACCGAGCAATGCTGCTGCCATCCAATACGAAGCGCCACTAGCATCGCCTTCAACATGATAATTACCGGGAGATACATAAGACTGGCTGCCTTTTACATGAAAACGGCTTTCAGAGACACGCTCTATTACGATTCCAAAGTCAGCCAACATTTTGAGCGTTAACTCGATGTATGGCTTAGAGACTACGTCTCCTACTAAGGTTAAGGTAGAGTCTTGTTTAAGCAGTGGCAGCGCCATGAGCAACGCCGAAATAAACTGGCTGGAAACCGAGCCGTCTATGGAAAAATTGCCAGCTTTAAGTCCGGGCTTAATTAATACCGGTGGATACCCTGGTGTTTTTTGATAGGTTATTTCGGCGCCTTGCGCTTGCAAAGCTTCGACCAAATGTTGAACAGGCCGTTCCTGCATACGAGAGTCGCCGGTGAGCTCGACCTGCTGATTCGCACTTAACGTTGCCGCCAAAACTGCAATTAACGGTCGCATGGCGGTACCCGCATTACCTAAATGCAGCGAGGTGTCATTCAGTTGCCACTGCCCCGAACAACCGGTAACAAGTGTCGCATTATCTGACTTTTCACAGCTGACGCCTAAGCTCGCCAATGCCCCCAGCATATGCTCTGTATCTTCACTGTCGAGCAAGTTATGCAAGCTGACAGGCCCAGAGCAAAGCGCTGACATCAGCAGCGCTCGGTTAGCAATGCTCTTAGACCCCGGAAGAACAATAGTTCCTCGACACTGCGCCCGGGGTTTAAGGAAAATCGATTCAGCCACGCAGTTTTTTCATTGCCTTAATAAAGGCTTCATTTTCTTCGGGTAAGCCAATACTGACGCGTAAGTGATTCGGCAGCTCATAGCCAGTAACCGGACGCACAATAACCCCTTCGTGCAGCAACTCATCGTAAAGCTTCTCTGCATCTGGGCCGACTTCAATAGTCAGGAAGTTACCGTAAGAAGGAATGTAGTTAAAGCCTGCACCTTCACAAAAGTCAGTTAGCTGTTTCATGCCGTGCGCATTAACTTCAACCGCTTTTTGCAAGTAAGCATGGTCATCCAACACCACTTCTGCCGCCTTTAAGGACAGTGAATTCATATTAAATGGCTGACGAATACGGTTTAGGACATCGGCAATGCCTTCATGGCTTACTGCATAACCTGCGCGTAATCCTGCCAACCCGTAGGCTTTTGAAAACGTACGGCTGACTACAAGGTTCGGATACTCTTTAATCCATTCAACCGATGGCGCTCGCTCCGCTTCAGGTACGTACTCGTAATAGGCTTCGTCTAATACGACAATGACGTTTTGAGGCACTTTGCCCAAGAACGCTTTAATTGACTCTGTCGTCAAAAAGGTTCCGGTTGGATTATTCGGGTTTGCGATGAAAATCATCTTCGTTTTGTCAGTTATTGCTGCTGCCATGCCATCAAGATCGTGACCGTAGTCAATAGCCGGTACTGCAACAGGTTTTGCACCAATAGCCTGAGTGACTAACGGATAAACCACAAACGCATGCTGTGAGAAAATGACTTCGTCCTGGTCTGACACGAACGTCCGTGCCAAAATTTCCAACACATCGTTAGAGCCATTACCCAGAGTAATTTGTTGCGTTGTCACTGAGTTCAACTCAGCTAGGCGACTTTTCAGGTAGTACCCGTTTGCGTCCGGATAACGAACCAGATCGTTAAGCTCGGCTTCCAGCGCCGTCTTTACTTTCTCACTCAAACCGAGAGGGTTTTCGTTTGATGCTAATTTAACAACGTGCTGCAAACCCAATTCGCGCTGCAATTCAGACACTGGCTTGCCCGCTTGATAAGGACGGAGCTGTTTTACACCGGGGTTAACTAATGACAATGCATCAAAATTACTCATAATTCTCGTAAGCCTTTTGTCTTATTATTTTTGGAACTTAACTCTATTTTGAGCCTAGCTTTGACTTCTCTCAAAGTCCGCCATAAAGCTGAGTAACGCTTTAACACCGGCTACCGGCATTGCGTTATAAATACTGGCTCGCATACCGCCTACAAAACGGTGCCCTTTCAAGCCTTTGAAGCCTGCGGCTTCAGCCTGAGCTAAAAACTCAGCATCCAGTTTGTCATCAGCAAGCTGGAAAGGCACATTCATAATAGAACGATACTGCGGGTTAACGGTATTTCGGTAAAAGTCAGACTTGTCGATAAAGTCATACAATAACTTCGCTTTTTCATGGTTGATTCGACCCATTTCGGACAAACCACCTTGTGCCTTAAGCCATTTGAACACCAACCCTGCTAAATACCAGGCAAAGGTGTTGGGGGTGTTATACATAGACCCGTCGTTAGCCTGTAACTGATAGTCCATAATCGATGAAACCTGCTTCTGCGGTGACCCCAGCAAATCTCGCTTAACGATGGCAATAGCAAAGCCTGACGGACCTATATTCTTTTGCGCACCGGCGTAGATAACACCGAACTTAGACACATCCAGCGGCTCTGACAAAATATTTGACGACATGTCTGCCACAATGGGTGCATTAACATTAGGGATATCGTGAAGTGCAATACCATCCACGGTTTCATTGGGACAATAATGAAAATACGCTGCATTGTCAGACAACTGCCAGTCATCCGGAGACTGAATCTCCTTGCCTTTAACGCCCTCTTTCACCTGCCCGGCTACATTGACTCTAGAGACGAACTTCTCAGCTTCTCGTATAGCAAAACCAGACCAAATACCGGTATCCAGGTAGTCGACCGTTGAATCCGGAGAAGCGATATTTTGCGGAACGGCTGAGAATTGGCCGCGCCCGCCACCTTGCAAAAACAAGACGTCGTAGTCATCCGGAACGTTCAGTAAGTCACGTAAGTCTTGCTCTGCCTCTCGTGCCATACGTACATACGCCGGATCACGATGCGACATTTCCATCACAGAAACGCCTTGGTTATTCCAATTAAGAAGTTCTTCCTGAGCTTGCTTTAACACATCGACCGGCAACATTGCCGGTCCTGCTGAAAAGTTAAATACGTCACTCATTATTCTTCAGACGCTCCTTCTTCGTTGGCTCCGTCTTCTTCGCCATTATCGGCAACAACTTCACCTTCAATCAGCTCTTCGTCTTCATCAATTTCATCAATGCGCTGCAAGCCAACGACTTTTTCGTCATCGCCGGTACGAATTAAACGCACACCCTGAGTGTTACGGCCAACAGTAGACACTTCGTTAACACGAGTTCTAACCAGTGTGCCTTTATTGCTAATAAGCATAATTTCGTTGCCGTCGATAACTTCCATAGCACCGACCACAGAGCCATTACGCTCACTCACTTTTATAGAAACGACACCCTTGGTTGCACGACTTTTCGCCGGGTATTCAGTCAGCGGCGTACGTTTACCATAACCATTCTCCGTAACCGTCAGAACGGCCGCTTCCTGGTCTTCGTACTCACGCGGCACTATGAGTGACACAACACGCTGATCTTCTTCCAGACGAATACCGCGAACACCCGTTGCAGTACGGCCCATTGAGCGAACCTGCTCTTCCGCAAAGCGAACAACTTTACCAGCATCAGAGAACAGCATGATGTCACCGTTGCCATCGGTAATATCAACACCTATAAGCTCGTCACCTTCCACCAGGTTCAGGGCAATAATACCGCCGTTACGTGGACGGGAATACTCAGGCAACGGCGTCTTCTTAATCGTGCCGTTCTTCGTTGCCATAACCACGAACTTGTCTTCAGGGTAGTCACGCGTTGGTAGAATAGCGGTAATGCGCTCATCCTCTTCAAGCGGCAGCAAGTTAACAATAGGCTTGCCTCGTGACGCACGGCTGGCTAATGGCAGCTGATACACTTTCATCCAGTAGATACGGCCACGAGTCGAGAAGCACAAAATGGTGTCGTGGGTGTTAGCAACCCACAGACGTTCAATGAAGTCTTCGTCCTTCATTTTCGTTGCCGCTTTACCTTTACCACCACGGCGCTGAGCTTCGTATTCAGTCAGTGGTTGATACTTCACGTAGCCTTCATGAGACAGTGTTAGTACAACATCTTCCTCATTAATAAGGTCTTCCATGCTGATGTCGTGGGCTGCAGCAGTAATATCCGTCTTACGCTCGTCACCAAAGTTATCGCGAATTTCGACTAACTCTTCACGAATAACTTCCATGAGGCGCTCTGAGCTACGCAAAATATGTAGCAATTCAGCAATTTGCTCTAACAGACCTTTGTATTCGTCGAGAATTTTCTCGTGCTCTAACCCTGTGAGCTTGTGTAAACGTAAATCAAGAATGGCTTGCGCTTGTGCTTCGGTCAGATGATAGTTATCACCTTTAATGCCGTACTCTTCCGGCAAATGATCCGGGCGTGCCGCGTCAACACCAGCCGTTTCCAGCATGGCTGCAACATCACCTAGCTTCCAAGCGCGGGAAATAAGACCGGCTTTCGCTTCCGCAGGTGTTGGAGAGCGACGAATTAATTCAATAACTTCATCTATGTTCGCCAGCGATATCGCCAGGCCTTCCAAAATATGAGCACGCTCGCGCGCCTTACGTAATTCATAAACCGAGCGGCGAGTCACTACTTCGCGACGGTGACGAATAAAGCAGTCCAGCATGTCACGCAGATTAAATAGGCGTGGCTGATTTTTATCCAGTGCCACCATGTTAATACCAAACACCACTTGTAATTGGGTGTTTGCGTATAAGTGGTTAAGTACAACCTCGCCAACGTCACCACGGCGTATTTCAATGACAATGCGCATACCGTCTTTGTCAGACTCATCGCGCAGTGCACTAATACCTTCAACGCGCTTCTCTTTGACTAATTCAGCAATTTTTTCAATCAAGCGCGCTTTGTTCACCTGGTACGGAATTTCCGTAACAATGATGGTCTCTTTGCCTGTTTTCTCGTCGACTTCCACTTCTGCTTTAGCACGTAAGTGAATGCGACCACGACCCGTTTTGTACGCTTCAACAATGCCGCTGCGGCCTGAAATTGTTGCAGCCGTTGGAAAGTCCGGACCCGGGATATATTCCATTAACCCATCAACATCGATGTCCGGGTTGTCTATCATCGCCAGTGAGCCGTTGATGACTTCGGTGAGGTTATGCGGCGGAATATTCGTTGCCATACCAACCGCGATACCGGAAGAACCATTGACTAACAGGTTAGGAACACGGGTTGGCAGTACATCAGGAATGCGCTCAGTACCGTCGTAGTTATCGACAAAATCAACCGTTTCTTTGTCTAAATCGGCCAGTAACTGGTGAGAGATTTTGGCCATGCGAATTTCGGTATAACGCATCGCCGCTGCAGAGTCACCATCGACCGAGCCAAAGTTACCCTGCCCGTCAACCAACATGTAGCGTAATGAAAAGTCCTGCGCCATACGAACAATAGTGTCGTAAACCGCGCTGTCACCGTGTGGGTGATATTTACCGATGACATCACCGACCACACGCGCTGACTTTTTATAGGGTTTATTGTAGTCGTTACGCAACTCGTTCATTGCGAATAAGACACGTCTGTGTACCGGTTTTAGTCCGTCCCTGACGTCAGGCAGTGCACGCCCGACGATAACGCTCATCGCATAATCGAGATAAGAGCTTTTTAATTCATCTTCGATATTAACCGGTGACACTTCTCTGGCTAGATCGCTCATAGTTCAGTCCCTAAAATAAAAATCCGCATATCTTTGTTATTTTGATGCAGTCATTGTACCCATCCGAAACGAGTCTCGCACCCTCTTTTTCTTATTCTTTAGCTAGGGTAGACTAGCCGCGTTATTTATCGCTCACAACAGTGCACTCCATGACACAAGAAAACAAAAATACTGAACAAAAAAACGTCGATTTAGAAGAGATCGCTAAGTTCTCTGCCCTCGCCTCGCGTTGGTGGGACCCGGAAGGCGAATTCAAACCGTTGCACCAAATTAACCCGGTTCGGCTGTCTTTTATTGAGCAACACGCCAATGGATTATTTGGAAAAAACATTCTTGATGTCGGTTGTGGTGGTGGTCTGCTAAGTGAAGCCATGGCCGAGCGCGGCGCTAAAGTTACCGGTATCGACTTAGCCGAAGAGTCATTAAAAATAGCGCGCCTACATGCACTAGAAAGCGAAGTCTCTGTTGATTACCAATGTGTCGCCGTAGAAAATCACGCAGCCGACCATAAAGGTCAGTATGACGCAGTTACCTGTTTGGAAATGCTGGAACACGTGCCCGACCCTGCCTCTATAGTTAAGGCATGCGCAGAAGCGGTTAAACCCGGCGGCTTGGTGTTTTTCTCAACTCTAAACCGTAACGTTAAGTCCTGGCTGCTGGGCATTTTGGCTGCTGAACATATACTTGGTTGGGTGCCCAAAGGCACACACCAGCATCAGCGTTTTATTAAGCCGTCAGAGCTCTTCCGCATGACCGATGAAGCCGGGCTTAATGAGGTTGATATTAATGGATTAATTTTCCATCCATTAAAAGGGTTCACTCTGTCGAATACCGATATCGATGTGAATTACATTACTGTTTTACAAAAGCCTCTGACCTAGCTCATGACGAATCTCGCAAAGAACGCCAAGCTTCCCGAAGGCGTGCTGTTCGATCTTGACGGCACCTTGCTGAACACCGCCCCTGATCTTGGAGCCGCACTCAATAATGTGTGCGCTTTATACGGGAAAGAACCTATTCATGAAGACACCTATACCCCTGTTGCTTCACATGGCTCCAGAGGCTTATTGAAACTGGCTTTTTCAAAAGAACTGGAAACCCATGAAAGTGAGTTAAGAAAGGCTTTCTTAGACGCCTACTCGAACAGCATTGCCGCTAAGACCCATGTGTACGAAGGTGTTGTACCGCTACTGAATGCTCTGATTCAAGCACAAATAAAAGTGGCCATTGTTACCAACAAACCTAAGCAGTTGACCCAAGAGTTGCTGCCAAGCTTTCCTGAGTTTGATGTCTTTGAATCAGTTGTCTGCGGGGACACTTTGAGTGTATCAAAGCCTGACCCTGCGCCTTTACTTCTGGCCGCAGAACAGCTGGGGGTAAACCCTACAAGCTGCATTTACGTAGGTGACGCTGAACGTGATATTCAGGCTGGCCGCAATGCTGCAATGACAACGGTACTGGCTCATTATGGGTATATTAGCGACAGCGACTCACCCGCTGACTGGAAGGCCGACTACGGCATCAGCACACCGCTTGAGTTACTGAATATTATTGGGCTACCACAACCTTGATCTATTAACCCATTTTTAAAGACAAAAAAGTTATAAAAAGCCGAGGTCCTCGCAAACTCACGTCTATTAAAGGCTAGAAAAAAATCAACAATTAAACGCTAATTTTCTTTTGCTTTTCTCGAGAATTTCACTTGATCAAAGTCTGACTAAGACCTAGCATACTGAAAAATCAAAGACACTAGATATTGTGTGAATTTCACTCTGTATAACTAATGACCACAATATCTTGTGGCTACATCTCTATAACAAAAAGCTAAGAGTTGGCGCAAAATGAACGAGCAACTGTATGTCACCAAACGTAGCGGCGAACGCGAACCGCTCAACTTAGATAAAATCCATCGAGTCATCATGTGGGCAGCAGAAGGTCTGCATAATGTTTCCGCTTCTCAAGTCGAAATTAAGTCCCATATTCAGTTTTATGATGGCATTAAAACCGAAGACATCCACGAGACCATCATCAAAGCTGCGGCGGATTTAATCTCGGAAGAAGCTCCTGACTATCAGTACATGGCAGCCCGTTTGGCCATTTTCCATTTACGCAAACGCGCTTATGGAAAGTTTGAGCCACCTCGTTTATTTGATCACGTCAAGAAAATGGTGGCAGAGCACCGTTATGACGAGCACTTGCTGGAAGACTTCAGCGAAGCTGAGTTCGACCAAATGGATGAGATTGTCGACCACTGGCGCGACATGAACTTCTCATACGCTGCGGTCAAGCAGCTTGAGAATAAATACCTGGTTCAAAACCGTGTGACAGGCGATATTTATGAAAGCGCCCAGTTCTTGTACATTTTAGTTGCAGCCTGCTTGTTCGCGAACTACCCAAAAGCAACGCGCATGGATTACATCAAGCGCTTCTATGATGCGACGTCTGAGTTTAAAATTTCACTACCAACGCCAATTATGTCCGGCGTTCGTACACCAACGCGTCAGTTCAGCTCATGTGTATTAATTGAAACTGGCGACAGCCTGGATTCTATCAACGCCACCGCTAGCGCCATTGTGAAATACGTTTCTCAACGCGCTGGTATTGGCATTAATGCCGGTCGCATTCGTGCGCTCGGTAGTCCAATTCGAAACGGTGAAGCGTTTCATACCGGTTGTATTCCATTCTACAAATACTTCCAAACTGCGGTTAAGAGCTGTTCGCAAGGCGGTGTTCGTGGTGGCGCGGCAACCCTCTTCTATCCATTGTGGCATTTAGAAGTAGAAAGCTTGCTGGTACTTAAGAACAACCGGGGTGTTGAAGAAAACCGTGTTCGTCATTTGGACTACGGTGTTCAATTTAACCGCTTAATGTATCAGCGCTTAGTTAAAGACGACTACATTACCCTATTCAGCCCGTCTGACGTGCCTGGCCTGTATGACGCTTTCTTTGAAGATCAAGAGAAGTTCGAGCAGCTGTACGTTCAGTACGAGCAAGACGAAAGCATTCGTAAAAAACGCATTAAAGCTATTGAACTATTCAGCCTGTTTATGCAGGAGCGTGCCAGCACGGGTCGTATTTACGTACAAAACGTTGACCACTGCAATACGCATAGTCCGTTTGACTCGAAAGTTGCCCCTATTCGTCAAAGCAATCTGTGTCTGGAAATTGCTCTGCCAACTAAGCCGTTACAGCACGTCAACGACGAAGAAGGTGAAATTGCGCTATGTACCCTGTCAGCATTCAACCTGGGTAAAATTAACGACCTGGGCGAGTTTGAAGAGCTGGCTGACTTAGCCGTTCGCGCTCTGGATAGCCTACTCGACTATCAGGAGTATCCGGTACCTGCGGCTTACAACGCAACTATGAATCGTCGTACTCTGGGTATTGGTGTCATTAACTTCGCTTATTACCTGGCTAAGCACGGTGTTAAATACTCTGACGGCTCGGCAAACAGCCTGGTTCACAAAACCTTTGAAGCTATCCAGTTTTACCTGATGAAAGCCTCAATGAACCTGGCGAAAGAAAAAGGTGCATGTCCGAAGTTTAACGAGACCACCTACTCACAAGGTATTATGCCAACAGACACCTACAAGAAAGACTTGGACGCTGTCTGTAATGAACCATTGCACCTGGATTGGGATCAGCTGCGCGCCGACATCAAACAGCACGGTATGCGCAACTCTACCCTGTCAGCGTTAATGCCATCTGAAACGTCATCGCAAATTTCAAACGCGACCAATGGTATCGAACCACCGCGCGGCTTTGTCAGCGTAAAAGCGTCTAAAGACGGCGTTACTAAGCAGGTAGTGCCTGACTACGAGACGCTTAAGGATAAATACGAGCTACTGTGGCAAATTCCGAACAACAAAGGCTACCTAGAGTTGGTGGGCATTATGCAGAAATTTGTCGACCAAACCATTTCTGCCAACACCAACTACGATCCAAGCAAATTTGACGCGGGCAAAGTGCCTATGAAGCAGCTATTACAAGACCTGCTAACGTCATACAAGCTGGGCGTTAAAACACTTTATTATCACAACACGCGCGACGGTGCGGCCGATAACCAGTCGGATATCGCAGCACGTCAACAATCAGAAAAGCCTGGTGCACAGCCATCTGAAGTCATCATCGAAGAAGATGACGATTGTGCCGGCGGCGCTTGTAAAATTTAAAAGAAGGATTTTGCGAAATGTCGTACTCAACGTTTAACCAGGAACAAACGAATCCATTAACCGAACCTATGTTTTTAGGTAACTCGGTTAACGTGGCTCGATACGATCAACAAAAGCACAGTATTTTTGAAAAGCTTATAGAAAAACAAATCAGCTTTTTCTGGCGCCCTGAAGAAATTGACGTAAGCCGCGACCGAGTCGACTTTAATAAACTCACTGACAGTGAAAAGCACGTGTTTATTTCAAACCTGAAGTACCAAACACTGCTGGACTCTATTCAGGGCCGCTCACCAAATATTGCGCTGTTGCCCATTGTATCCATTCCAGAGCTTGAAACCTGGATTGAGACCTGGTCATTCTTTGAGACCATTCACTCACGCTCGTACACGCATATTCTGCGTAACTTGTTTACTGACCCGAGCGAAGTGTTTGAAGACATTGTTATTAACGAGCAAATTAAAATTCGTGCGAACGATATTTCACAATACTATGACGACCTTATTTTCTACACTCAGCTGTGGCAAACCCACGGCGAAGGTGAAGTAACGGTCAACGGTGAAACATACAATGTGACTCAGCGCGAAATTAAAAAGAAACTGTTCTTGTGCATTAACTCGGTGAACGCACTGGAAGCCATTCGCTTCTACGTCAGTTTCGCTTGCACATTTGCCTTTGCAGAGCGCGAGCTGATGGAAGGTAACGCCAAAATCATTAAGCTGATTGCGCGTGACGAAAACGTCCATTTAACCTCAACTCAGCATATTCTGAACCTTTGGCAATACGGTGAAGATGACCCGGAAATGAAAGAAATTGCCGAAGAGCTGCGTGACGAAGCTTATGAAATTTTCATGACCGCAGTGAAACAGGAAAAGCAGTGGGCTCACTACCTGTTCAAAGACGGTTCAATGATTGGCCTAAACGAGAGCATGTTATGCCAGTACGTTGAGTACATCGCCAACTTGCGTATGCAGGCTATTGGCTTTGATGCTCCGTTCGAAAATATGCGCTCTAACCCATTACCGTGGATGAACAAGTACTTAGTTTCAGACAACGTACAGGTCGCTCCTCAGGAAGCGGAAATTACCTCTTACCTGGTTGGCCAGATAGACAGTGAAGTTAATGCCTCTGATCTTGGGGACTTTGACCTCTAAGCTATGACTAAAACCTTTAAAGTCATCGTTAACGGCGGGCCTGAGCTTGCCGTTGACGCGATTGAAGGAACCCTGCTCGAAGCGCTGGAAAAACACCAGCTGGAAATGCACTACCATTGTCGTAGTGGATTTTGTGGTGCATGCAGGACTAAACTAAATTCCGGTCAAGTACGTTATACCACTGAGCCGTTAGCTTACGTTCGAAAAGGCGACATTCTGCCCTGTTGTTGCGTGCCAGAGTCTGACTTAGATATTGAGCACTAGCACCGAGCGTATTGGCTATTCACAGAATCGATTACAGTCATCGGTAAGACCCATTTGTTTTTATGCCTAAAAAATGGATAATTCCCGGTAACACTGATTAAGGAAGAGGTATTTCATGTTTACAGTAATTTTTGGACGTCCTGGTTGCCCGTTCTGCGTACGCGCAAAAGAAGTTGCCGATCAATTAAAAGCAGACCGCGATGACTTCGATTATCGCTACGTTGATATTCACGCAGAAGGTATTTCTAAAGCGGACTTAGAAAAAACCGTTGGTAAACCGGTACACACAGTACCTCAAATTTTTGTCGACGAGTCACACGTTGGCGGCTTCACAGAATTTGAAGCTTACGCTAAAGAAAACTTAGGTTTGTACACTGCTTAATGTTGTAAGTGTTAGCGTAAGAAAGGCGGCTTATTTCAGCCGCCTTTTTTGATCGCCTCTATTGCCTGCTTCACTCGCTTCTCAGACACCGGATACTTCGTTCCTAACGTCTGAGCAAAGAACGAAACTCTCAGCTCTTCTATCATCCAGCGAACTTCAGCCACATCTTCAGGAATCAAAGCGCCGGTTTTATAACGTTTTAGGACCGCACTATAGGCTTCCTGCAAATTACTCAGCGCTATGGTCATTAAGCGGTCTTTATTCGGGTCCACCGGCAGCTTTTCCAAGCGCCGCTGCATGGCTTTCAGGTAACGGACAATATCGTCTAATCGACTTTCACCGAACGCCGACACAAATCCCGGAAAAATGAGGTTATCTAATTGGTCCTGAATATCCCCCCGGGACTGAATTTGATCGAGCGGAATTTTACCTTTCAGCGCTTTGCGAACATCCTGCGAATGTGTCAGACATTGCTCAACCCTAAGGGCTATCTGTTCAACCCGTTCGTTCAATTCGCCTCGTACTTGCTCTTTTAAGCGCTCAAAGCCTTGTTCGTCTCTTAGCTTATTTCCCGCATCAAGTTGCTCGTTAATCACCGCATCAACAGCTGCGGCAATACAGTCTTCAATCAGAGTTTCTACCTTACCCCAGGGGTTAAAGTACATCGCCAGCTTCGCTTTATTCGATAGCGACTTTTGCAAATGCTTTACTGGTGATGGAATTTGCTTTAACAACAGTCGACGCAAGCCCTGTCGGTGCTGCTGTTCGGCCTCCTCTTTCGAGTCAAACAACTGCAACGCAACCTCACGGCTCCCTTTAATCGCTAAGCCAGGATAAGCCTTAATTTCAAACCCCTGCTGCGCTTCCGTCACCTCTTCCGGCAATTCATCAAAGTCCCAGCTTTCAACGTCATCGCGGCTGATGTCATCACCGGCAGCCTTTTCCAGACGTTGCTGAACCTTACCGGACAGCTCGTCCTGTAACTGTTGTAGATCTCTGCCCTGCTTTACGAGTTTTTTTCCGTCTAATACTTTAAAGTTCATGCGTAAATGCACTGGCAAACTGCTTTCGTCCCAGCTGTCATCCGGTACGGTAACACCCGTCATACGGCGCAGTTTGTGCGTCATAGCCTCTAACAACGACGTTTCAAAGGGCTCAACGTCGGCCATTATGGCGCCAGCAAAATTAGGGGCAGGCACAAAATTTCTGCGCAACGCTTTTGGTAGTGACTTAATTAAATGAGCAATGCGCTCTTCGCGCAATGCCGGTATATGCCAATCAAAGCCTTCTGGTTTTACCTGGTTCAACACACCTAATTGAATATTGACGCTCACCCCATCATCAACCGCATTGGGCTCAAAGTGATAAGTTAGCGGCAAACGCAAGTTACCCTGTCGCCAGAACTCCGGATAATCGTTTTCGGTAATGTGCTCAGTTTCACCGGCAATGAGATCATCTCGTTCAAAAAACAATAGCTTAGGCTCTTTTTTGGCGGCTTTATGCCACCAGCCGGCTAACAGCTTTTCGTTATAAATGCCTTCCGGTATGTGCCGTTCATACGCTTCAAAAAGGACCTCCTCGTCCACCAGGATATCGCGGCGGCGCGACTTGGCTTCCAGAGCCTGAACATCTTGAATCAGTTTCAAGTTGTGTTGAATAAACGGCAACTTACGTTGCAATTGACTGTTCACTAAGCCTTCGCGTATAAATATCTCACGCGCCTTCGCCGGCGCGACCGGTCCGTATTGCACACGCCGTTTAGGCACCAGTACCAGACCCAACATAGTGACCTGTTCGTCTGCCACTACACTTCCCTTTTTCTTCTCAAAGTGTGGCTCTAAATAGCTTTTCTTCACCAAATGAGAAGCCGCTTCCTCAACCCATAATGGTTCTATATCCGCATTAATGCGCGCATACAGCTTCGAGGTTTCGACAAGCTCAGCGGTCACCACCCATTTAGGCGGTTTACCAAAGAGTCCGGAGCCCGGGAAAATATGAAATTTAGTTTGTCGCGTGCCCTGATATTCATGCCGGTCTTCTTTCATACCCACTTGCGACAGCAAGCCGGAAATGAGCGCGCGATGCACCTGCTCATAAGTCGCCGGCTCTTCATTAATCGAAAAACCCAGTTCCCGCACCGTCTGCCGACTTTGTGTGTAAATGTCCTGCCACTCTCGCAGCCTCATAAAATGAATAAACTCACGCGCCACTTGCTTGCGAAACTGATTACCTGACAGCTCTTTTTGCTTGTCTTTTATGTAATTCCACAGGTTGAGGTACGCCATGAAATCGGAATGTTTATCGTGGAAGCGCTGATGCCACTCATCGGCTTTTTGTTTAAACTCGTGCGGGCGCTCACGCGGATCCTGTATGCTTAACGCTGCTGTTATCACCAGCATTTCCCTAACACAGCCATACTGCTTGGCGGCCAACACCATTCGCGCCAACCGCGGGTCTAACGGTAAACGAGAAAGCTGCCTTCCTATCTCGGTAAGCCTTGGCTTTTCCCGCTTTTTACCCGGCTCTATGGCGTTAAGCTCTTCCAGCAAATTCAAACCGTCTTTAACAAAGCGTTCATCCGGCTTTTGCACAAACGGAAAATCTCGAATATCGCCGAGGCGCAACGCCGACATTTGCAAAATAACGGCCGCTAAATTCGTCCGTAGTATTTCCGGGTCGGTATATTCCGGGCGCTGTAAAAAATCGTCCTCACTGTACAAGCGAATACAAATGCCCGGCCCAATACGTCCACAGCGACCTTTACGCTGATTCGCGCTCGCCTGTGAAATTGGCTCAATAGGCAATCGCTGGACTTTCGTCCGATAACTGTAACGACTAATACGTACTGTTCCCGGGTCAATAACATAGCGAATGCCCGGCACCGTCAATGACGTTTCCGCCACATTAGTAGCAATGACAATACGGCGCTGAGAGTGTGACTGAAACACTCGGTTTTGCTCGTGAGAGGACAACCGGGCATAAAGCGGCAGTATTTCGGTGTTTCTCAGTTTTAAATCACCAATAGCGTCGGCATAATCACGAATTTCCCGCTCACCGCTCGCAAAAATGAGAATATCGCCGACCCCTTCACTTTGCAGCTCTTCTACCGCATCGCAAACACCTTGCAGAATATCCGTTTCAGAGGTTTTATTCCCTTCTGACGGGTCGCGATAACGCACTTCCACCGGATAAGTCCGGCCGCTAACCGTTAATACCGGTGCATCATGAAAGTGCTTAGAAAAACGCTCGGTTTCAATAGTTGCCGAGGTAATAACAACTTTTAAGTCCGGACGTTTGGGTAGCAAGGTGTGTAATACACCCAGCAAAAAGTCGATATTTAACGAGCGTTCGTGCGCCTCATCGATAATAATGGCGTCGTATTGCAGTAATAACGGATCCTGCTGCAGCTCGGAAAGCAGCATACCGTCCGTCATTAGCTTAATAGCAGTAGTCGGTGCCGTTTCATCCTGAAAGCGGATTTTGTAACCGACTTGCTGTTTAGAGTAATCCTGAAGCTCTTCACCAATGCGCGCGGCAACACTTCGGGCCGCTAAACGTCGTGGCTGCGTATGGCCAACGACACCTTTGCGACCATAGCCAAGCTCCAGCAGCATTTTCGGTAACTGAGTCGTTTTACCAGACCCGGTTTCACCCGCGACAACAACCACCTGGTTGTCCTCAATGGCCTTTTTTATATCGTCTCGCTGCTGTGCAACCGGCAGGTTTTCAGGGTATTCAATATGAAAAGACTGCTCAGAGCGCTGTAAGTAATTCAGCTCCGCCTGCTCAATGTCTGCCTTAATGGCACTGAGCACTTTTTGCTGCTTCTTTTCATCTTTTATTTTAACCAGCCCACGCAAACGACCGCGCAGTTGCGCGGCCTTTTGGTAAGTACATTGCTCGAGCTGAGACTGATACTGCTTAACGAAAGGGTTGGTATTCGTTTTGTTACGACTCATAAACTCCGAACTTATTCTTCCTCGTTATAAATAGCAATGTGCGTGTCACCGTCACCTTTAAAGTAACCGCGGTACATTCCTTCGGTATTGAACGGCATTGCCACGTTGCCGTCGGCGTCGATAATAATCACGCCACCAGTGCCACCTGCTTGCTCCAGCACGCCATGAATGACTTCGTCGCCAGCCTCACTGACCGACAGGCCTTTGTATTTAACCCGCGAACAGATATCTGCCGCCACGTGAAAGCGAATAAAATACTCACCGTGTCCAGTAGCGGATACCGCACAACTGTCGTTGTCCGCCCAAGTGCCGGCGCCAATAATGGGTGAATCGCCTATTCTACCATAACGTTTTGCCGTCATGCCGCCTGTTGACGTACCCGCGCTTAATAGTCCGTTTTTATCAACCGCAACTGCGCCGACAGTACCGTATTTATAGTCTAAGTCGAGATATTCCCAGGCTTGCTGTTCAGGCTGCTCACTGGCCTTAATTTTTTCCTTGGCTTTTAACAGCTGTTGATAACGACGTTCAGTATTAAAATAGCTGTTATCAACCTGCTCTAAACCTTGTTGCTTAGCGAACTGCTCAGCCCCTTCGCCACTGAGCATGACGTGTACAGACTCTTCCATCACCTCACGTGCCAGTTCAATAGGACTTTTCACGGTTTTTACACCAGCCACCGCGCCGGCGTTACCTCTCTCACCTTCCATTAATGACGCATCCAGCTCATGTTCACCGTCCCAGGTATATACAGCTCCTTTGCCGGAGTTAAACAACGGGGACGCTTCCATCACTTGGATAGCCGCAATAACCGCAGTGGTGCTGTCACCACCGTCTTTCAATACTGCCCGGCCCGCTTCCAAAGCTTCGTTGAGTTTGTCTTTGTAAGCTTGCTCTTGTTCATCCGTTAAATTCGCACGCGTGATAGTACCGGCACCACCGTGAATTGCCATTGCGTATTCAACGCCGTGGTCATCCGCCTGCAGCGGCGCTGATCCAATCAGTGCGCCAGCCAGTACCGATAAGAGAAGTGTTTTTTTCATAACTAATATCCCCTGCTTTTTATTGTATTTCGTCTAGTCTTATTAGAGGGGATAAACACGCATTTAGCAATGCGATTGATGGAGGGATTATGCCAACTTATCGTGTTAACTATGAGCACATTGGTTCAAAAGGCGACATTACCGTTGAAGTGCCAACCGAAGCGGCATCGGGCGACAAGCGCCAACTAGAAGACGCCATTGCCCGTCGCGTAGGCGAACGCGTGCTGCCACACGCTGAGCTCGCCTTTCGTCATGACGACAACCGAACACTGACAGAAAAATTGAAGAAAGCTTACGACTTAATTATTGAGAGGTATGAGCGGGTTTAAAGCGCTGTTTTGATGACCTGGGCTTAATAAGTGACTGAATTTAGTGTCGAGCTCATGCTATAGTTTTTCTTTTATACAAGCAGCTTAAGCTTAGGTTATGGCACAAAACGAACTAGAGACCTTTTACTGGCACGATTATGAGACTTGGGGGGCTAACCCGCTGGTTGACCGTCCGGCGCAATTTGCAGGGCTTCGCACCGACACCGACTTTAATGTGGTTGGCCGCCCATTAACGCTTTATGTTCAGCCCACGCCTGACTTTCTGCCGAACCCTGAGGCAACCTTAGTTACCGGAATAACCCCGCAGCTCGCATTAAAGCAAGGTGTTAGTGAGGCTGCGTTCAGTAAAGCCATTGCCGAAGAGTTTCAAAAGCCCAACACCACCATTATTGGTTACAACAATATTCGTTTTGACGACGAAGTAACCCGCTCCCTGTTCTATCGCAACTTCTATGACCCTTATGAATACAGCTGGCAAAACGGCAACTCTCGGTGGGACTTAATTGATGTTACTCGTGCCTGCTTTGCCTTGCGTCCTGAAGGTATTAATTGGCCCGAAAACTCTGACGGACAGCCCAGCCTGAAACTCGAACACTTAAGTGTGACGAATAACATTGAACACGGCCAGGCGCACGATGCAATGTCCGATGTTTACGCCACCATTGGTCTGGCTAAACTCATTAAAGAAAAGCAGCCAAAGTTATGGCAGTGGGCGTACAGTATTCGCCGTAAGCAAAAGCTGCTTAACCTTTTTAACTGGCAAGCACCCGAGCCTCTAGCACACGTCAGCGGCTTTTACGGCACCGTAAACCGGTATTTGTCCGCCATATTGCCACTGGGCTTTCATCCTAAGCAAAACAGTAACGTCATAGCCTGGGACTTACGCATTGATCCTAAACTCTTTGCCGATAAGTCGGTCGATGAACTCGTTGAACTGACTTACACCAGCCGCAAAGAGCTGGAAGCTCAAGGGCAGCAAAAAAGTGGTCTACAAAACATTCATTTAGGCCGTAGTCCGTTTCTTGCGCCTATTAAAACAATCTCTGAGGATGCTTCTGCACGAGCTGACCTCAATATGGAAACCGTAGCTGCCAATGCGCAGTGGCTGCAGGAAAACAGTGCGTTCAGAGACAAGTTAATGCAAGTGTTCGAGCAAACCAAAGAGTTTGCCCCACGGACCGATGTTGATCACCAAATTTACGACGGCTTTTTCTCGCCGCAAGACAAAAAGCACATGGAAATTATTCGATCATCAGAGCCGCAACAATTGGCTGGGTTGGATTTAGCCTTTGAAGACCCGCGTATGGAAAAGCTACTGCTGAGATACCGTGCTCGTAACTATCCGTCGACATTAACGGACAAAGAGCTGAACCAATGGCGTCAATTTTGTCAGCAACGCCTTATTGATCCTCCGGAAGGTATGCTCTCTGCGGACGCTTTTGCGCTGCGCCTGGAAGAGCTGGCTAACCAGCATCAGGAAGACGCCCACAAATTGCGTCTTTTAAAGTCACTGTATGACTATGTCTCTTCGCTCTAATACAGAAGAGTCTTTCGACTATATTATTGTCGGTGCCGGCTCCGCCGGCTGTACACTGGCCAATAGGCTTACTGAAAGCGGTAAACACAGCGTTTTGTTATTAGAGGCCGGAGCATCGCATGGTGGGATGTTTTCTGACATGCCATCGGGTTTTGCCCGCTTTATGCACAGTCGCAAATTTAACTGGCTGTATCGCGCTGAAAACGAGCCGCATTTAACCACGTCTAAAGGCAGCTATACGCCGCGCGGAAAAATGCTGGGTGGCAGCAGTGGTATCAATGCCATGATATACACTCGCGGTCTTGCATCAGACTATGATCACTGGGCCGCCTTAGGCAACAGCGGCTGGAGTTATAACGACTTACTGCCCTACTTCATCAAAAGTGAAAACAACAGTCGTGGAGCTAACGCTTATCATGGAGCTGAAGGTCCGTTACATGTTTCTGATGTCGCGCCTTATTACTCGGTTTCCACGCAATTTTTAAATGCCTGTGGGGAATACGGCTTACCCGAAAGCCCTGACTTTAGCGGGGAGCAGTTAGAAGGCTACGGCCCTTATCAGTTCACTATGAAAAACGGCAAGCGATGCAGCACCTACCACGCTTACCTTAAACCTGCCTTGCATCGCCCCAACCTCAGAGTATTGACCGGATGCCTGACTGAACGTGTTTTGTTCTGTGGAAAAACCGCCACCGGCATTCGTTATCAACACTCGGGCCGCGATTGTATTGTCAAAGCGAATAAGGAAGTTATTTTAAGCGCTGGCGCCTTTAATTCGCCGCAGATTCTACTGCGCTCGGGTATTGGCCCGGCGGGTGAATTGAAGCATGCAGGCATTAACGTCGTTCATGACTTACCCGGTGTGGGCAAGAACTTGCAAGAGCATGTTGATATTAGCCTGCACTACAAAAACAAAGCCAAAGATGGACTGACCCTGACCCCCTGGAATTTACTGAAGCTCTCAGTGCCTTTCATAAAGTACCTGTTTACTCGAAAAGGTCAGCTCGCTCACTCAATTGCAGAAGTCGGTGCTTTTTATTGTTCGTCAAATGCGGTTAAAGAGCCCGATATACAAGTGCACCTACTACCGGTCATGTTCAACGATAGCGGTTATGACTGGTTACCCACGCTAACCAATGGGTTCACTTGTCACGTCTGTCTGCTACGTCCAACGGCTCGCGGTATGGTTCAGTTAAACCCAGATAATCCAATGGACAAGCCTCAAATCACTTATGGCTTTTTAAGAAGCAAAGAAGACCAACAGGCGCTGTTAAACGGTATAAAAAAAGCCTTTGAAATAATGGCGCAACCGGCGCTCAAAAAACATAATGGTGGGCGCTTGTTTCCAACTGAAAATGCGACAAACGACTCGCTACTACTCGAGGAAATAAAGTCGAAAACGGGGCTTATTTACCATCCGGTAGGCACCTGCAAAATGGGACCCGACAGCGACTCACAAGCGGTTGTCGGTGCGTCACTGAAAGTACGGGGGCTTGAGAATTTACGTGTAATAGATGCCTCAATTATGCCCACCGTTATTAGCGGTAACACCAACGCACCTACTATCGCTATTGCAGAAAAAGGCGCCGACTTAATAAAAGCCGACGCCTAGTTTTTACCGTCATTTACCGGTTAACAGCAGTTACTTCTCGTTCTTACTGCCAACCCGGAATAAACGTGCCAGTGCCGGAATAAGAATAAGCGCGCCCAACATATTCCAGAGGAACATAAAGGTCAGCAGTATGCCCATATCCGCCTGGAACTTAATTGGCGAGAATATCCAGGTTGCGACACCTATGGCCAGCGTTAGGCCGGTGAAGCCAACCGCTTTCCCCGTGCTATCCAACGAGTATTTATAAGTGTCATGCAGCGACATACCCTGCTGTAAGCCCTCTTTCACCTTGCTGTAAATATAAATGCCGTAGTCGACACCAATACCAACACCCAGGGCAATAACCGGCAAAGTAGCCACTTTAATACCAATACCCAGCACTGCCATTAAGCCTTGGCTCATTACAGTCGTAAAGGCAAGAGGTAAGATAATACAAGCAACCGCTCGTAAACTGCGGAAACTAATGAAGCACAGCACAATAACGACACCATAAACCCACAACAACATTTTATTCTGGGCTTTTTCAATAACGGAGTTCGTTGCCGCTTCAATACCGGAATTACCGGCAGCCATTAGTAGATCAAGACCTTCCTGCTGGTAGCGACCATTAAAGCTTTCCACAGAGTCTACGACCGTTTGCAGCGTTTTGGCTTTGTGATCATCCAGGTAAATGATGATTGGTGCCATTGAGCAATCGTTATTAATTAAACCATCTGGAATGCGGCTTAATGAAGCGTTAATGACATACTTGTTGCGGTTCAGGCTGAACCACTTCAGGTTACCTTCGTTAATGCCGAACATGCCCATTTTTGACACGTAAACGACTGATTTAACGTCTTGCACACCTGGAGTGTTCTCCATGTGCCAGCTGAAGCGCTCCATTAGCTCTAAGTTGTCGTAAGCAATGCATTGCTCTGGGGCTGAAGCTGCCATAACAACAAAAATATCAGTACTTGAGCTGTAGTTGTCGACAATAAAGGCGTTGTCCTGGTTGTAACGACTGTCAGGACGTAATTCCGGAGCCCCCTTGTCGAGGTCACCAATTTCCATGTTCTGGCTGTTTATTAAGCCCCAGGCCAACATCGCTAATGCAACCGCTACTGCGGAATACGCCCACTTGGGTTGGGTAAACTTGGAGAACAGCTCAAATATTGGGTGACGTTCGCCTTCAATGCGTTTCTCATACTCAACACCATTTTTTGAGGTGCCCAGGTATGACATAAGAATAGGTAACAAGCCGAGGTTGGTCAGAACCACAACAGCCACACCAATACTGGCGGCAATGGCCAGCTCTTTAATGACTTCGATATCAATGACCATTAGCGTGGTAAAGCCAATAGCATCACTGGCAAGCGCCGTTAAGCCCGCCACGTACAAGCCGCGAAACGCCAGTTTGGCTGACTCAAGCTTGTCGAAGCCTGCAACTCTATTATGGCTAATGGCGTTGATGACCTGAACACCGTGCGAGACCCCTATTGCAAAGACCAGGAACGGCACCAGCATGGAGTACGGGTTAATACCGCTACCAATAAGCTTAATAATACCCAGCTGCCAAAGTACCGCGATAATAGAGCAGCCTAGTACAGTGAAAGTGCTACGCCAGCAACGGCTGTAGGCATACAGCATAGCTAACGTAATAGCGATGGCCAGCAAGAAGAACAAACCGACCTGCTCAGCGCCCTCGATAAGGTCGCCAATTAACTTAGCAAACCCCGTAATGTGAATGCCGATATCATCGCTTTGGTATTTGTCGCGAACTAGGGTCTCCAGCTTTTCTGAAAACTCCTGATAGTCCAGCTTCTCGCCTGTTTCAGGGTGAACTTCGTCAAGCGGAACATAAATAATAGTGGACTCAAAGTTATTCGCCACCAAGTTGCCCACTTCGCCAGAGCGCAGTACGTTTGTACGCAGCTGTTCTAACGACTGCTCACTGCCGTCATAGCCGTCCGGAATAACCGGGCCGCCCACAAAGCCTTCTTCTGTTACTTCCATCCAGCGAACATTAGGGGTCCACAGACTTCTCAGCCCTGAACGGTTAACACCAGGAATAAAAAAGACTTCGTCAGTTATTTCCTGAAGTTCTTGCTGGAATTCGGAGTCAAAAATATCGCCGTTTTTGTGCTCAACAGCAATACGGACCACGTTGCCCAAGCTGGCTAAGTCATCCTGATACTCAAAGTAGTTTTGAATAAACGGATGATGCGTTGGAATCATCTTGGTCAGGCTTGCGTCCGGGCGCACCTGAGCGGCGTTGTAACCAAGAAAAACGGTGATCAGTAAAAATATGACCAGCCAGGGCGCTCGAAAACCAAAAAGTAACTTCTCAATAATTCCCGCCGGCTTTTTTGATATTGGATTATCCATTGTTACTGCGCTCCTTGTTGAGATGCCAACGCTTCTTCTTCGGTGACTTTAGCGGGCCAGTGTAATAGACCACTGCGTCCTGTCATGAGCCATTCGCCGTCATTGACCACAACAATATCAGTCATTACCGAGCCGCTGGGGTGTCTTAACAATTCAACGTTAAGAGCTGCATCCACTTTTAAAATGGTTCCAGAGTGGCCAACGATTAGTTGTTCTCCTGAGTCTGTTGCTACACCAGCCGATAAGTTTACACTAGTGCCGGTTTCTATTTGCTCAAATGACTGTCCTTTGTCTTCCGACACATAAGCGTTGCCACGCAAGCCATACACCCATAAGTTGTTGGCATTATCTAAGTGCGCCCCAAACAAGGAGCCTCGATACGGTGATTCTAAGCGCGTCCAGTCTTCTCCGCTATTCTCACTACTAAACAGCAAGCCCGCCTCTCCAACAATGAAGAAGTCACTGTTGCGAGCAATAATCGCATTTAAATGGTAACCACCCGGGTTTTCCAGCTTGTCAGAAATAACCTGCCAGTTAGCACCACCGTCAGCGGTTTTTAAGAAGGTGCCATAAGCTCCTATTGCGAAAGCTGTTTGCTCATCTACCGCTAAAATATCCAAAAACGGTTTGCTTGGGCCTTCTTCTTCAGCAACTTCAATATTGCTGATTTGGAATTGCATTTCTTCTAGCTGCCATTCAAGTTCGCTGATAACCTCTTTATCTTCTTCGGTTTCCAGACGCTCTTGAAGAGTAGCTACTTTTTTCTGGTAAAACGCTTTTTCCAGCTCCATTAACTGAAAGCCGTCCAGTTGACGCGTCCAAGTCTGACCGCCGTCTTCAGTTGTTAAAATAACGCCGTGATGTCCGGTTGCCCAGCCCTTTTCCTCGCTCGCAAAGTCCACACTGGTAATTAATACGCTGCTATCCACATTGGCCTGTATCCAGCTACCGCTCTCGTCCTGACGAATCACATTACCGTGTGCGCCAACAGCAACCAATTGTTGACCATTTGATGCGATTTCAATGAGAACTTCTCTTTCTATTTCATCAGACGACAGCGCCGGTGCACTGATAACCTCGTAATCAGTGTTTGTTGTTGTATTGCCATCCTGGGCATATACTGCGGTGCTAAACAACGCACCCAACAACAGCCCGAATTGGGCAAAAGACGAACGCATGGAACCTCCTGGGTACTCAAAATGTCATAGGATTGTATAAGCTCAAGATAATTTGAAAACCTTTTTTCGTTAATTTCGTGCTTTTTTTCGTTAAAGTGTTGCCTGAGAGGTCAGTCCTCTGGCAAAGTGATGTTGGAAAGTAGAACAACAAGGAAAATCATAATGAATAAACTGATGCTAAAAGCTGGCGTATTCGCCATGTCGGTGATTTCCGCGAGCGTTGCGGCTAAAGTATCACCTGAAGAAGCCGCACGGCTTGGTCAAGACTTAACACCAATTGGTGCTGAGAAAGCGGCAAATGCCGATGGTTCAATCCCTGCGTGGGACGGTGGTTACTCTGATAACTCCGTTGAAGTTGTTCGCGGTAACGACCCTTTCGCCAATGAAGAACCGTTATTTACTATTACTCACGACAACCTGGACGAATACAAAGACAACTTAACGCCAGGTCAAGTGGCTATGTTCGAGAAATACTCGGACTATAAAATGCATGTTTACCCAACTCATCGCACAGCCACCTACCCAGATGAACTATGGCCAAAAATTCAGTCAAATGCGGAAAACGCAGAAATGGTTGCCGGTGGTAACGGCTTAGAGAATTTCGATACCACCATTCCATTCCCTATTCCGCAAAACGGTCTGGAAGTCGTTTGGAACCACATTACCCGATACCGTGGTGGCGCTGTGACTCGTAACATTGCCCAGTTCCCGGTACTGTCAAACGGGGACTACGTAACTGTAGAATTAAAAGAGACTTTGGCTTTCCCTGAGTATCTGGAAACAGGTCGTCAGGAAGCCGATGACAATATTCTTTTTTACTTCATGCAGGAGGTCGAAGCGCCTTCACGCTTAACCGGCACTGTATTGTTGGTTCATGAAACCATTAACCAGGTTAAAGAAGGTCGCCGCGCATGGATTTACAACGCCGGTCAGCGCCGTGTCCGTCGTGCACCTAACGTCGCCTATGACGGTCCGGGTACAGCGGCAGATGGTCTGCGTACTTCAGATAACCTGGATATGTATAACGGTGCCCCAGACAAGTACAACTGGGAGCTTAAGGGCAAAAAAGAAATTTATATCCCTTATAACAACTTTAAAATCATGGATCCTGAGTTGGCGTATGAAGACATTATCCAGGCAGGTCACATGAACCAGGATCTTATCCGTTATGAAAAACACCGTGTTTGGGTTGTGGAAGGTAGCCTTAAAGAAGGCGAGCGTCACATCTACTCAAAACGCACAATGTACATTGACGAAGACAGCTGGACAGCTTCTATCATCGACCACTATGACGGTCGCGGTGAGCTATGGCGTGTTGGTGAAGCACTGAATACTCAGTTCTACAACCAGGACGTACCATGGATGGCTGCCGAAGCGCTGTACGACTTAAACTCTGGTCGTTATATCTCTCTTGGCTTGGGTAACGAAGAAAGCCCATACATGGAATGGGATATTGAAGTGAGCCGTGACGAATTCACGACTAACGCCCTGCGCCGTAAAGGCTTTAGATAAGCCGATACTGGTGATAAACCACAAAAAAGGAGACTCACATGAGTCTCCTTTTTTATTGCCAGGCGCTCTTTTTTGACATCTCACCTGATGCAGTAGCATCAGGCCACCGCGGTTAGATTATTTTTCCAGGCGGGCCAACAGACTTGAAGTGTCCCAGCGGTTGCCTCCCATTTTCTGAACATCGGCGTAGAACTGATCAACTAAGGCTGTTAACGGCATAGAAAGACCTTGTCTGTCGGCTTCGTTCAATGCAATTTTCAAGTCTTTGCGCATCCAGTCTACCGCAAAACCATGCTCATATTCGTTATTCCACATGGTTTTATAACGGTTTTCCATCTGCCAGGAGCCAGCGGCGCCCTGGCTGATAGCCGCAATAAGTTTGTCCGGGTCTAACCCTACCTTGCGCGCAAACTGAAGGCCTTCAGATAGCCCTTGTACCACACCCGCAATACAAATTTGGTTTACCATTTTGGCTAACTGCCCGGCTCCCGCTTCACCCATCAGCTCACGCGTTTTGGTATAACACGCTAACGCGTCGCTAACTTCGTCAAAAGCAGACTGTTCGCCGCCGATCATAGCTGTCAGAACACCATTCTCTGCACCTGCCTGCCCGCCCGATACGGGCGCATCAAGGAACTGACCATCTTGCTCACGTACCGCTTCGTTAAGCTCTCTGGCCAGTTCTGCTGACGCCGTGGTGTGATCAACCACAGTAGCGCCATTTTTTAGACCACTTAGAATGCCGTCGTCGCCATAAAACACGCTACGCACATCGTCATCGTTACCCACACAGACTAAAACAATATCCGCATCTTTCACCGCTTGTGCCGGTGTTGCACCATAACGCCCTTGATACTCTTCAACCCAGGCTTTTGCTTTACTTTCAGTACGGTTATACACGCAGGTATCAAAGCCTTTCGTTTGCAAATGTCCGGCCATTGGATAGCCCATAACACCTAAACCAATAAATGCGCACTGTGTTGTCATTGTTCGTTCTCCGGTTTCTTAATCAACCAATGTTGGTAGCGCCCTAAATCACGATAAGGCGGCTGCTGATTATATTTCAGTTCAATCGCCAGCAGTTCGTCAAAGCGCTGCTGATCATCCAGGTTTCTCAGATAGTCATGAAAACAGCGAACACCAGTTTTTTGAATAACCTTAAGCCCAAGCTCATTCAGCATGTTTTGAACCTCGTCCGGCACTAACGGATTCTGCGGACTTAGCCGTACTGTTTTCTTAACCTTTAACCCTCGTTCTATGTAATCAAAATTACCGTAAATTGCATTAGCAAACAGCTTTGCATTGCGGTTATAGAACATCAGCGAAAGTGTACCGCCCGGTGCTAATAACGTCTTTAATTGGGTTAACGCTGTCTCGGCATCTGGCATCCATTCCAAAACCGCATGGCAGAGCACTATTGGGAATTGGTCTTCATTACTTGCTAACGTCGCTAAATCGGCCGTTTGGTAGCGACAGTTATCGGCTAACCCTAGCTCTTTGTGGCGCAAGCGAGCGGCTTCAACCATCTCTTCTGAAATGTCAGTGTGCAAAACCTCGAAGTCTTTTTCCAGAAACCACTCATTGGCCTGCCCCAGGCCGGCACCAACATCCAGTACCCGACAAGGCTCGCCGTTTAATAGCGGTTGTAAGTCTTCCTTAAGAACCGCCATTCTCAAGCGGCCTTTCGTACTATCGTAAATGTTTTTCGAGAACTTTTTACTGATACCGCTAAAGTCGCCACGCGAGCGTTTTTCATTTTTCATTTACGTTCTGCCTAAGCTGGGCTGTCTATGTCAATAAATTGAACGTCCAGGCTAAACTTCTGAGCAATATGTTCACCTAAGGCCTTTGCTCCGTAGCGCTCTGTAGCATGGTGGCCGGCCGCATAAAAACCGATACCTTGTTCGCGGGCGCTGTGAATGGTTGGCTCTGATACTTCGCCAGTAATAAACGCATCGGCACCCAGCGCCGCCGCGCGGTCGATAAAGCCTTGTCCGCCCCCTGTACACCAGGCTAGTTTCTGAATAGGCCGAATAGGCTCTACCCAGCAGGTCAGTGGGCGCTGGAGTTTCTGTTCAAGCTCCTTCGCCAGCAGCTGCCCTGTCATCGACTCTTTTAATGCGCCCATGACTAAAGGGCACGCCGGATCATTCGCATCTACCGGCCCTTCCATTTGCCAACCCATAAGCTTTGCCAGCTGGGCGTTATTACCCACCTCAGGATGAACATCGAGCGGTAAGTGATACGCAAATAAATTAATGTCGTGCTTCAGCAGTTGTTTGATACGTGCTTTTTTCATGCCTGTTATAGGCTCAGGCTCGCCCTTCCAGAAATAACCATGATGCACGAGAATGGCGTCAGCTTGCTCATCAACAGCTCTGTCAATTAACGCCTGACACGCTGTCACTCCGGTAATAACTTTGCCTATAGACTCAGAGCCCTCTACCTGTAACCCGTTTGGGCAATAGTCTTTTATCGCCCCGCTGTTCAAATACGAATTCAAATAATGGTGAAGTTCAGAACGCTTAATTGTCATACTGCTTTCTCGCTTAAAAGGCCTGAAAAAACGTTATATTAACGTAAATTAGACAATAATCCGAAAAAACGGTATAAACGAAGTGTGAAGCTTTTTTAAGCAGAGTTTTAAAGTAACCCTTGAATAAAGGAAAATTTGCATGAGCAAACTGGATAAAGAAAAGGTACTGGCAGAATATACCGAAGCTTATGAAAAAGCTCATGGTAAAAAGCCAAAGATTGAAGCAAGTAATGGCTGGTACAGCGTTGACGGCGGTAAAAACGTTCGTCTTGCGCAGTTGGACGAAGAAGCGAAAGCTTTAGCAAAAGGTAAACCGGCTAAAGCCGAAAAAGCATCAGACAAAAAAGCGGCAGCAAAGAAAACCGAAACTAAGTCTGATACTAAAAAGGCTGCGCCTAAGAAAACAGCAGCTAAGAAAGAAGCGCCTAAAAAGGCAGCCGCTAAAAAGCCGGCTGTTAAAAAGTCAAACTCTGGCGGCTTAACAGCAAAAGAGCTGTGGAAGCAGAAGCTGGAAAGCAAAGGCACTGACTGTCGTTTACCGCGCGGCTCTGCTTAATTTTTGCTGGTCAGAAACGCAAAAAGCGACATTGTTACAATGTCGCTTTTTTAATGCCTAACTCTTGGCTATTGCTATAACACGTCGGGGTTTTTACCCGCCACACGGTCAATAGGCACCTTAATTTTACGGTAACGGTGCACTAAAAAGTCACTGCGCTTGAAAATAACCTGTTCGGAGCCAAAGTCCGCCTGAGATACCAGGAAACGTTCGTTGTCCATTACCTTAGCAATAATACCCAGCTTACCCTGATGCGGGCCACGCTTAATGAATACAGTTTGTCCCTGTATACGCGGATTATTGTAAGTAAATGACGGATAATTAATTGCCACAGCCGATTCCCAGATTACGTTTAACACTTACGTGCATTATACGTCTGTTATCGGCTTATGACAGCGTTTCTTAACCTTTATTTTTTACCAATATAAAGCGTGATTTCACCAACCGGAATACCCCACTTATACATGTTGGTACGGTTGATCATATTGTTCTCATCCACTAAATACAGCCAGTCATCAAGAGTTAGAACCAGCGGCTCTCCGTCCATTTGTACTTCTAACTGATACTCCCAGTTAAGAACGTTACCCGCGGTTGTACCTTTTGCGACGCCTTCGACGTCATCAGCACGGCCTTCATAGCTGTTTTCACCGGTTTTGGTAATGTACCAAATACGACGCTGCTCACGGCCATCGGCATAGGTGAAGTATTCATCCAGTTTACCTTCGTTGCCGTCCCAGGTTCCGGTCATTTCAACAGTAAAGCGTTGTATCACTTCACCGCTGTAATCCTGAACCATGCCATAAGCCACTAAGTCGCCTTTAAAGAACTCTTCCAGCTTCAAGACGGGCTTAGCTGACTTGTAAGTATCAATACCGGTTGAGCAAGCCGACAACAGCGCAAAAGCGCTGATAAGAAAACAGGTTTTTATGAGTTTAACCATTATTCTGCTCCTACAAGTTCGTTGCGCTCGTCTTCAAAGCGGCTTTCCGGTGACAACCAAATGGCTAAGAACTGATCCGTAAATTCTTGGCTCTCAACCGTGCCTAACAGCTCTTCGCCCTGATAAAACTCTGCATAACCGTTATCACTTTCCACCAGAAGAAGGCAGTCGCCCTCTTTGATATCCGGCCAAATATCTTTCAGCTTCGCCAGCCACTCACCATGCTCCGACGAGTCTAGCTTCAGTTTTTGCCACTCTTCTTCTGTGGTTTCGATAAGGTCAGCAGCATCAATATCTCGCAAATAATCCAGTCGAAGCGCCTGACGCTCACTCTTCTCGTACTCACCGGAAGGGCTGTACAACGTGGCGTCATAAACATCCCAGAACAAAACGCTCAGCCGGGTTTCACCAACCTTGGAGAAGTCTCCGGGAACTGACGCTTCACAGCTTGCCGCAAACGCAGGAGTGCTCAATGCGCTCACTAGCAAAGCCGATGCCGCTAGCATAAATTTTCTCATGGCAATACCTCCTTACGTTCGTTAGGTTTGCTCGTCATAAGGTAAACGAAATAGCCCATCATCAATGACCAAACAATGGCATAAGTCACGACAGTTATAACGGTTGACTCAATAGCCGCTGCGCCAAATTCAACGCCGGTTATGTAGGTAATAGGCCCGGATACGGCACCCGCCAACAATGCTAACCACGTTTTATTGGCTAACCAGTCGAGTGCCACCGGCGCCATTGCCGCAAAACCCAGCCATAATAAAGCCAGCCATAGCGGGAAATAGCCACCAACAAAATCAATAGCGCCCAGACTGATACTAATAGCCTCAAGTAACAGTCCTACAGCAAACAACCGTGCTACGAGAGTCCAGTGAACCTTCCCAATACGCTGGCTATAAACGACCTGTACCAGCACTAAGGCAATTGTCAGCCAAAGGTAGTCGTTACGCCCAACTACGGCGCTAAACCAAATACCGTTAAACAAAACAAAGCTGATAATTTTGTGCATAAATACCTTCCGTTTCAGCGCCCGGGTTTACAGTTGGCTTTTGTCCGCAACAACTTGTACAACCGATACACGCTTTTCTAAAAAGCCACCTTCGCAGTAACTTAAATAATAGTTCCAAAGCCTTGAAAAGCGCTCGTCATAACCAAATTTGGCTAACTCTTCGGCTTTTTCATTAAAGTTTTGCGCCCAAATATTCAAAGTTTTGGCGTAACTCAACCCGAAATCAAAAGCGTCACTGACGACCATGTTGGTGTTTCTTTTAAATAACTGAGTCATCTGGCTCAAAGACGGTAAAAAACCGCCCGGGAAAATATGTTTCTGAATAAAATCAACAGAACGCGCATAAGCTTTCTCACGCTGATCTGCTATGGTTATAGCCTGCAACGCCATTTTTCCGTGCGGCTTTAACAGCCGGTTACAGGTTTTAAAGAAGGTCGGTAGATACTGCTTACCAACCGCTTCTATCATTTCAACCGACACCAGCTTGTCGTACTGCCCTTTTAAGTCACGGTAGTCGTTCTTAAGCAGCGTTATTTGCTCTTCCAGCCCTTCTTTCTCAACCCGCGCTTTTGCGTACTGGAATTGTTCTTCAGAAATGGTCGTGGTGGTGACTTTACAGCCGTAGTTTTTCGCGGCAAACACCGCTAAACCGCCCCAACCCGTGCCAATCTCAAGCAAGTGGTCGTCTTTTGTCAGCTCTAAAGAGTCGCATAGGCGCTTCATTTTGTTCTTCTGAGCGGTGTCCAGCGAGTCACTGTCCGTTAAAAACAGAGCGCTGGAATACTGCATCGCATCATCTAAGAACCGAGTGTACAGTTCGTTACCTAAGTCATAGTGAGCCGAAATGTTTTTCTTTGCTTGCGACTTATGGTTTCGGTTTGACCAATGCTGGTACTTATTGAACGGATACGTCAGCCAAGCCAGGCGCGTTTCTAGTTTGTCTAGTGCAGGCAGGTTGCGAGCAAACACTCGAATAACCGAGGTCAAGTCATCGGTTTCCCAACTCTTATCAATATAAAGCTCGGCCGCACCAATGCTTCCACCGGTCACTAAGCGGCGATAAAAGTCCGCAGACAGCACGTTAATTGTCGCGCTTAGATCAGAGTTTTTTTCACCAAAACGTTCAATCGTGCGTCCGTTTTCGGCAATAACCAGCTCGCCTTTTTCTAAATGGCTTAATAGTTTAAACGCCACATGGCGAAATTGATTATTCCAAAACCCGCGCTGAGTTCGAGTTTCCAATGCCACCTCACTACCAGGCATAACGCTTTTCCTTTACTAAGATTATTTTCCTGGATGACCGTAAAACGGTACCCGCTTTATAAATAGCTTTAACGCTTCCCAATAAATACCGCCTATTATTTTTAAAGCCATAACAGGCGTTTTCTTCAATACGCGGTGGATGCTTTCTTGGTTTAGCGGTGAGTGCGATAAATTCATACCGGCGACAAAATCTTTCTCGTTCTGATGCGCACTTATTTGCACAAACAAATTTTCAGACGGCGGTTTTATACGCCAGTGGTAAGTCATATCGATAGGATTAAACGGAGATACGTGAAACACCTTTTTACTGGTCGGCTCTTTTTCACTTAAGTCGATTAAATAATAATGCCGCTGCAACCAGGGAGTATTACTGACTTCCGCCAGCATATAGGTGTACGTACCCTGCTGCTCGAGAAAATAGAGGTTAACAGGGCTAAAAAACAGTCCAAAAGTCCGAATGTTGCCGACAAATACCACGCGACCTTCGAGCTTTTCATTGGCCAGTTCGGACATTTTTGCCAGAGCTGCCTGTTGCAAGGTTCCCGGTACTTTTTTCAAATAATCTTTGCGGCGAAACCATAGCGGTGCAAAGCCCTTGCAGGAGAACCAGCGGCTCAACTTGTGCGCCTCTTCCAGCTCTGACAGATCTATTGCCCACTGGAAGAATTTGTAATGGAACTCATGCTTTTTAGGCTTGTATCGGGCGTGGTATAAGTCCCCCCAGTAAATACCACTTTTCATTGGTTAGGAACCTGCTCTTTATTCAAGCGATTAACCACATCAAGCGCACTGCGCACTCCGTCTTCGTGGAAGCCGTTGTACCAGTATGCACCGCAAAAATGTGTGTTTTTCTGCCCGCAAATACGGTTTCGCTGACTACGCGCTTCCATTGACGCCACAGAATACTGCGGGTGATCAAAGATCATTGTTTTTAAGATTTTTTCCGGATCTATCATTGCGGTGTTATTCAAAGTCACGCACAAGGTCTCTTCGCAGTTTATGCCCTGAAGAATGTTCATGTTATAGGTCACAGAGCTGGGTTGTTGTTCAGCCCCCTCATCCGTTCTCAATAAATAGTTCCAACTCGCCCAGGCGCGTTTTTTCTGAGGTAACAGCGAGGTATCGGTGTGTAACACGACCTCATTAGGCTGGTATGGAATGTTACCCAATACACTTTTTTCATCATCTGTGGCATCACCCAACAGTTGTAGTGCCTGGTCACTATGACAAGCGAAAACTACGTCATCAAAAAACTGCTGTTTGCCATCGACAAAGGTCAAAGTTACCTGATCATGCTCTCGTGTTACCGAAGTTATTTCGCTGCCCAAGTGAATACGCTCGGCATAAGGTTCGGTCAGCATAGGGATATAAGCTTTGGAGCCACCAAGGAGCGTATGCCACTGTGGTCTGTCACTGACATTTAATAAGCCATGATTATTAAAGAAGCGCAGAAAGAAACCGAGCGGAAAGGCTTCTGCGTCAGCCAGTGTTGACGACCAAATAGCAGACACCATGGGTAATAGGTAATAGTCAGACACTGCCTGCGGAATATCGTGCTCTTTTAAGAACTCGCCCAAAGTCACCTTGTCGAGGGTTTCAATGTCCTGCTCATACGCTTTTTTGGCCGCTTTATTGAAAGTCAGAATACCTGAAATAAGTCGGTAAAACTTACGGCTGAACACGTTTCGACGCTGGGCAAATAAGGTGTTTAAGTTATGTCCGTTATACTCTAAACCTGACTTAGGATCGGTGACACTGAAGCTCATTTCAGTGTCCCGCCAAGCCACTTTCAACTCGCGTAACAAACGCTTAAAACGTGGATAGGTTTTGTCATTAAACACGATAAACCCGGTATCAACAGCGTACATCGTGTTGTTAATTTTTACGTCATTGGTGCAGGTATGGCCCCCAATGCGATCCCGCTTTTCGAACACACTCACTTCGTGTTCGCGACTTAAATAATAGGCACAGGTTAATCCTGCAATACCACTACCTATAACTGCTATTTTCATTTACTGCTTCCTTGCCATATACTCGGAAAGCTTCACCTGCATGCCTTCCGGAAGAAGTCCCATAAACTTGAGCATCCCACTGAAAAGCTTAGGAAATGCGATATCTCTTTTATTTTTCTCAATGCCGTTAATAATAGCTTTTGAAGCCTCTTCAACCGTTACCCGCATTGGCATTTCAAAATCGTTTGCGTCGGTCATAGGGGTTTTAACAAAGCCTGGAGATACGCTTTGAACACGTATTCCTCGTTTTTTTAAGTCAACCTCAAGGCTACGGGTTATGTAATGCATAGCCGCTTTTGAGCCACCGTAAGCTTGTGCCTTGGTAAACGGCAAAAGCCTTGCCAGACTATCAACAATAACCAGTCGCGAGCCTTCCTTCATTTTAGGTAAAGCAGCCTCCACACAGTTCATGGTGCCAAACACATTCACCCGGAATACCCGCTCAAACATATCTGCGTCGAAGTTGTTAGTATCCAAATACTCACAGACACCTGCACAAAAAATAACGCTGTCTAACGCTTCAACAGTATTCAGTGCTTCTATGGTTGCGTTCTTGTCGGTAATATCGAACGCCAGCGTATCTATAAACTCAGGATACTCAGACTGCACTTCCTCAAGCGCACTCTGGTTACGCCCGCAAACAATGACACGTTCACTTTTTTCGGCATAGTCTAACGCCAGCTGACGTCCAATACCGGACGACGCACCGGTAATTAGAATACTCATTCGCCTACCAGCCTGCTTTTAATTTTATCTATCACGTAGCCGACCAGCGGTACGTGTTCATAAAGCATTGCGCCTAAGTCGTAGTAGTCGCGTTGCTCTCTAATTTTGCCGTCTTCAAAGCTAACGTAAGACACGCCGGGTAATATCACTTCCATACCATTGCCAATTTTTGGGTGTGCGTAGCGCATCTGCCAGGACAAATAGGCTTTATCTTCACTAACGCACTCGTCGTCAAACGTGAAGTGGCAGTATTCGACGTTTTCCATTGTGCCTTTGAAGTACTCTTTTAAGTCTTCTAACCCGACAACCTGATGTATAGGGTCTGTGAAACTCACCTCGTCGTGATACATGTCGTCCATGTCATCAAGGTTGTCGGTTTTTAATTCGTCATAAAAAGACTTTAGTGCGTCGACCAACTCTTTGTTATCCATGTTTCACCTGCTTAAAGGTTGCTAAAAAACGTTCACGAGCGGCTTTGTGCTCGACGATAGGTGGACAATATTCGTTTTGTTGACTCTGACTTAACCAATCATGCGGCCAATGAATGTGTTTGTCCGGCACACTCTCCAACTCTTTAACCCAATTACGAATGTACGTACCCTGCGGATCAAATTTCTCGCTCTGTTTTACCGGGTTAAACACCCGAAAATAGGGCACCGCGTCAGTGCCTACAGACGCACTCCACTGCCAACCACCATTGTTTGCCGGAAAGCTTCCGTCAATTAAGTGTTGCATGAAAAAAGCCTCACCTTTGCGCCAGTCAATGAGTAGGTCTTTGACTAAAAAGTTAGCCGTTATCATGCGTAAGCGGTTATGCATCCAGCCGGTTTCTTTCAACTGACGCATACCGGCATCGACAATGGGGTAGCCGGTTTTCCCTTCGCACCAGGCCTTAAACCCTTCTTCGTCGTCGCGCCATTGAATACTGTCGGTTTCTCTCTGGAAGCTCTCCCCTTTTGACAGTCTAGGCTCAAAGTCCATTAAATGCTGATAAAACTCTCGCCAGGCAAGCTCTGTGAGCCAGGTATCCGGTCCTTCCGGCAAGCCATAAGGAAACTCCGGCGAGAATTGCTGCAACGCTCTAGCTGCTGTCACAGGAGAAATAGCTCCAACCGCAAGGTAGGCAGAAAGTTCAGACGTATGGCGTTGGTCAGGACGGTCGCGCCCCGACTTGTAGGTCTCTACAGAGTGACCAACAAACTGTCCGAGCTTACTCAATGCCGCATCTTCCCCTGCTGGATAGTGCGACGAGTCTTCTGTTTTTAACGAAACGTTCGGTAAAGGTTCGGTGTTAACGTTCGGGAAAGAGTTCGGTTTAAGCGGTGTTACGTCAATTTCCTTTGCTAGAACCGCCCGCCAGCGCTTATTAAAAGGTGTGAACTTTTTATAGTACTCACCTTGCTGGTTTTTAACCATGCCGGGCTTAATTAATAGGTTTCCGTGTTGCAGGCTTACCTCAACGCCATCATTCTCCAATACTGCAGTAACCGCCCTGTCACGATTTTTCTCATCGAGTGCGTATTCGGCGTTAAAGTAAAGCTTATCGATACTGTGTTCTTTGCAAAACTCCCGAAGCGCACCACCAGCATTTGAGAAGCGCCCGGCGTTTTTTACATGCAGTTTAATACCCAGAGCCGCCAAATTTTCATTTAACACTTCCAAGGTGCGCCACAAAAAGTCCTGCTTAATAGGTGCCCAATGATGACGCTGCCAGGTGTCTTCGCACACCAGAAAAATAGCTTCAGGAGCACTTTCAGACTGACAAGCTAGGTACAGCGCTTCGTTATCCAGCGTTCGTAAGTCGCTTCGAAACCAAATTGCTTTTTTCATTGGTTCAGCCCTTTATAGACCATAACGAAGTTTCAAATCGACCGGGTACGGGTTCAGGTACCACTGGTTTTCAAGATACTCTTTCGGAAACTCGCGTAAATAGTGCTTTATAAGCGTTAACGGCGACATTAACGGTAGAATGCCATCGTGATACTGCAAAATAATATCGCTGAGCTCTTCGCGCTGTTGATGCTCTAAATCGCCTTTAAAGTACCCCTGAATATGTTGTAACACATTGGTGTGGTTACGACGCGATGCTGGTTCCGATAATGCCTCCATGACGTCCCGGATATACTGCGTAGCGAACTCAGAGTCGACAGTATCTGCCTCGCCCAGTCGTTTCCCCAGCTCTCTGTAGCGTTGCTGGTTGTGTGCTAACAGCAAAAGCTTACAGGAACTATGGAAGCTCAACAGACTATTCTTCGTTGGCGTGTCCTCAATTTGCTTCCATTGCCCATACACATAAACCCGCATAATGAAGTTTTCGCGCAGATGAGGGTCGTTTAAACGACCGTCTTCCTCTAGCGGCATGGCCGGATTGTTTTCTTGCAGACGAGAAGCAAAAATGCCTGTGGCTTCTTTGCGAGCATGGCCAGTTTCAGGGTCATAAAGCTTCACACGCTCCATTCCACAACTGGGTGACTTTGCGCAAAGAATATAGCCGCTCAAATCTTTTGCCTTAATCTGAATTTTGTCAGCAAACTCAGACAGCTTCGTTGTAACTATTTCACCGGTTTTAGGCACTACCGCTTCAACTGTCTCGCTGCCGTCGTTACCGTGCTTTTCCAATCGAATCGTAGGTCTGGGCACTGGCATGCCAATGCCAACTTCGGGACAAAAGCGAACTAAATCAATGTGACGAGTCAATTCGTCCGTGGCAAACGCAGACCGTTTGTGTCCACCGTCAAACCGTACTTCATCACCCATAAGGCAGGAGCTAATACCAACTTTTAAACGCACTGTGCTTCCCTCTTATAACATCGTTCCAGTGTTGTGCTGGTTTAATTTACGACTCTTTGTAAAAAATAGTTTCGTTTGTTGTAACAAAAATAGATCCAACTTTGATTTAACGCACGTAGAAGAGGGTAATTCACACGAATTCAACGAAATGAGGTGTTATGTCGTTGTCTAAGCAGTTACCGATTTTCCCCCTCACCTCTCAAGTGTTGCCTGAGGGGCGCATGAAGCTGCGCATATTTGAGCCTCGTTACATACGGTTGGTAAAAGACTCGCTTCAAAACGACGCCGAGTTTGTTATTGCCATGTTTGACAACGATAAGTCACCGTCAGAGGACGACTACATCCGTCCGTACGGAACATCCGTCAAAATTATTGACTTTGAGCCGCGTAACGACGGCTTACTGGGCATTACGGTTGAGGGACAAAACCGCGTTCATATTCTTGGACACTGGTTAGAGTCAGACAATCTTCGGGTCGGCAACGTTGAGTTCTTGCCGCCATGGCCACAAGCGGAACTCCCCGAAACCTGCAAAAACTTAATGGAAAAGCTTCAGGAGGCTTACGAAACCTACCCTGAACTGTCCGAATTATTGCCCAGCTTAAATTATAAACGCCTTGACTGGCTTTGTTCTCGTTGGCTTGAAATTCTTCCGCTCGATACAGACACGAAACAAACCCTAATAAAAGAGGAAAGTTGTCTAAAAACGCAGGAATATTTGCTAGACTTAATGGGCAAATAAATAAATTTCTGTCATCGAGTGATCTGAATACTCAGGTCGTAAGTATTAATTAGTACATTGTGGAAAGATAGCAGGTCTAATTATGCAGATGGTGTCAGGAAGAACATCGACCCGGGGGTCTATGAATACCACCCAAACAGACGCTGCAGAACGTGCAGCGGAACTGCTTGCAAGTATAGCGGAAACGCGAAGTCGAGCGGCATTTAGTGAGCTGTTCCGACATTTCGCTCCTAAACTGCAATCTTACGCAACACGGCAATTTGGCAACGAACAAACGGCCATGGACCTGGTTCAGGAAACCATGACTAACGTTTGGCATAAAGCGCATTTGTTTAAGCCCGATAAAGGTTCGCCGTCTACTTGGATATTTACCATTGCTCGTAATATTCGCTTTGACCTTTTACGCAAAAATAAAAAGCGTAAAGACGACATTAGCGCCGATGAATTATGGCCTATTTTGTCAGAGCAAAACGATAGCTTAGACGATGGTTACAGTTTGGATAACGATGTGCTGATGCAGGAAATTTCGCAATACTATGCGCAACTTCCTGACGCTCAGCGTGTTGTTATTGAGAAAATTTACATTGAAGGTAAGTCGCAGCAGGAAGTATCTGATGCGCTTGGCGTGCCTTTAGGGACTATTAAATCCCGAACTCGGTTAGCACTTAAGAAATTAAAAGAGTTGATAGTAAATGATGATTAAATCGCACCCGGGCGAAGCCCTTTTATACCAATACGCTGCAGGTGATCTCAGCGCAGCGATGACGATAGTCGTAGGGACTCACGTCGATATGTGTAAAGCATGTCGTCGTACGGTGTGCGACATTGAACAAAAGCTGTGTGAGGACAACCTCGACACTATTGTTAATGTGGCCAGCAACGCAATGACTAAAAGTCAGTGCGACCAAATGTTGGAAGCCATTTTCGAGTCGTCTGCCTGCAGTAAGCTTGAAAACGAACCTAACGAGACGTTGTACCTTGAAGGTCGCCGTTTCACCCTGCCCCGAACTTTGTCTCATAACAGCCACCGTATTGGCGAATGGTCGAAGTTGGTTGGTAAATTGTGGCGTGCGCCTTTGACTCTGGACAACGGTAATCAGACGAACCTGATTTACATGGCGCCGGGCGCCAAAGTGCCAGAGCACACTCATAAAGGCAAAGAAGCGACACTTGTATTGGATGGTGTGTTCAATGACGAGAAAGATGAGTACAAAGATGGTGATTTTGTGCTGCTGGATCCGTCTAAAACACATACGCCTGAAACTCAGGAGCAAGACTGCCTGACTCTGGCAACGCTTGATGCCCCGCTGCACTTCACTTCTGGTATCAGCAGACTGCTAAACCCGTTCAGCAGCTTGTTCTTTAGAGCTTAACTGCTTCCATAAAAAAGAGCCTGATTTTACTCAGGCTCTGCATTTTCTACACGACTCTTAAATTTCTGTCCTGGTTTAAAGCTCACCACACGGCGAGCTTTAATTGGAATTTCTTCACCCGTTTTAGGGTTTCTTCCCGGACGTTGGCCTTTAGTTCGCAGCTCAAAGTTACCAAAACCTGATAATTTAACCTGCTCACCACTTTCCAAAGCAGCGCGTATTTCCTCAAAAAATTCTTCAACAAGCGCCTTAGCGTCTTGCTTACTAATACCGTGTTTCTCGAACAGGACTTCCGCCAATTCTGCTTTGGTTAGCGCCATAGTTTAATCCCTCAGTGTTGCATTAAACTCACTTTTTAAGGTCTCTACAAATTGAGTCATTATTTCAGTAACGTCTGCCTCTTCTAACGTTTTATCGGCATCCTGTAATGTTACAGACAATGCCAAACTACGTTTGTTCTCCGGCACACCGTCACCTTCGTATACATCAAACAAGTTTAGGTCAACTAACTGTTTTACGCCAATATTTTCCATCGCAGCTAAGAGTTCACCCGCCGCAATATGTTTATCAACGATAACGGCTAAGTCACGACGAATACTCGGATAACGCGACACAGGCTGCGCTGCCGGAATACGACGTACAGCTATTGCGTCCAGCTCAATTTCAAACACAAAAGCGCGTTGATTTAAGCCTAGCGCCTTTTCATGCTGTGGGTGCAAAGCGCCCATGAAGCCGACTTTACGTTCACCTTTATAAATTGCCGCAGACTGCCCTGGGTGCAGTGCATCGTGCTGGTCAGCCACAAAGCGGAACAAATGCGCCTCGCCTGTTTTTTCCAATAAAGCTTCAACGTCGCCTTTTACATCGAAAAAGTCGACAGCACGCTCACCTTCTGACCAGTGTTCAGTATGTGCTTTTCCGGCACGAATACCGCCGATCACCGGTTCCTGATGAACGCCGTTCTCAGCGCTTTCATCTGGAATAAAGCGTAAGCCTGTTTCGACAAAGGCCAATACAGCTTGCTGGCGCTTCTGGTTGTGCGCAACAGCGCCGGCCAATCCAGGCCAAAGGCTGACACGCATAGACGACATATCGACCGAAATTGGGTGCGGCAAGGTTAATGCTGCGGTTTCGTTAAACAACATGGCCTGATGCTTAGGATCAACAAAGCTGTAAGTAATAGCTTCCTGATAACCGCGCTCAACAAGTGCATTCGTTAACGTATGGCGGCTAACCGAAGCTTCTTTGCGCTCAGTCATGCGAAGCTGTGCCGCTGGCGCCGCCGCCTTAATCGCATTGTAACCGTACACACGCGCCACTTCTTCAATTAAGTCTTCTTCAATGGCAATGTCAAAACGGTATGACGGAACCTGAACCTGCCATTCGCCGCTGTTATAGGTTGCTTCCAGACCCAGACGCTGAAGAATTTCTGTTACTTCGTCATCGGCAATTTGCACGCCCAGCACTTTGGCCAAGCGAGCGCTACGTAACTTGACGTTAGCACGCTCGGGCAGATGCTTCTCAGACACAGACTCAGTAACTGGCCCTGCTTCGCCGCCGCAAATATCCAGCAATAACTGCGTTGCACGTTCCATAGCAGTACGTTGCAATTGTGGGTCAACACCTCGCTCATAGCGGTGAGATGCGTCCGTGTGCAGGCCGAAGCGACGTGCTTTACCTAAAATAGCGTCCGGCGCAAAAAACGCACTTTCTAAGAAAATGTTTTTGCTTTCAACGGTCACACCACTGTCTTTACCACCGTAGACACCCGCCATTGCTAAGGCTTTTTGCTCATCAGCAATGACCAGAACATCGTCGTCGAGCTCCACTTCTTCACCGTCTAGCAGTGTCAGCTTTTCTTTCGCTGCGGCCAAGCGCACGTGAATATCGCCTTGCAGCGTATCTAAGTCGAACGCGTGCATTGGGTGGCCCAACTCAAGCAATACGTAGTTGGTAATATCCACCACAGGATCAATACTACGGATGCCACTGCGGCGCAGCTTTTCACTCATCCAGATAGGCGTTGGGCGTGACACATCAATACCTTTAATGACACGACCTAAATAACGTGGGCACTGCTCCGGCGCGTCTAAATGAATCGCCTTTTGCTCATCAATTTTAGCTGCTACGTCGTTAATTTCGGGCTCGTTAACATCCAGTCGATTCAATACACCCAGCTCACGAGCTATACCGCGAACACTCAAACAGTCACCGCGGTTTGGCGTTAAGTCGATATCGATACTGTGGTCTTCAAGACCTAAATACTCTCGGTAATCTTTGCCAACCGGTGCGTCTTCCGGCAACTCTATAATACCTTCATGGTCGTCAATTAAGCCCAGCTCTTTGAATGAGCACAGCATACCGTGCGACGGATGCCCACGTAGTTTTGCTTTTTTAATTTTGAAGTCGCCCGGCAGAACTGCGCCAACCTTAGCGACAACCACCTTAATACCTTGACGACAGTTTGGCGCACCACACACAATGTCTAGCAACTCGCCGTCGTTGGTGTTCACTTTGGTAACCTGCAACTTGTCCGCATCGGGATGAGGGCCACACTCGACCACTTCACCCACCACAACTGTATGGAAGTCTGCTGCAACTGGCTCGACGCCGTCGACTTCAAGGCCAGCCATGCTCAGCTGCTCGCTAAGCTCGTTGCTGTCTACGGCTGGGTTAACCCACTCTCTTAACCACTGTTCACTTAATTTCATGCTGCAAATGCCTTCTGAATTCTGGATTAGTTGAATTGTTTTAAGAAACGTAAGTCGTTTTCGAAAAACGCGCGCAGGTCGGTTACGCCGTAGCGCAACATGGTTAGGCGCTCAACGCCCATACCAAAGGCAAAGCCGGTGTATTTTTCCGGGTCAATGCCAACCGCTTTCAACACGTTAGGGTGCACCATGCCGCAGCCCAGTACTTCTAACCATTTACCGTCTTTACCCATGACATCCACTTCTGCTGAAGGCTCTGTAAATGGGAAGTACGACGGACGGAAACGCACTTGCAATGACTCTTCAAAAAAGTGAGTCAGGAAATCTTCTAAAATGCCTTTTAACTGCGTAAAGGATACGTCAGTGTCTACCATCAAGCCTTCGACCTGATGAAACATTGGGGTGTGGGTCTGATCGTAGTCGTTACGATAAACGCGACCAGGCGAAATAATACGCAATGGTGGCTTTTCCACTTCCATGGTACGAATTTGAACACCCGAAGTCTGAGTACGCAGCATCGTTGAGGGAGTAAAATAGAAGGTATCGTGGTCTGCACGAGCCGGATGGTTCGCCGGAATGTTCAATGCATCGAAGTTATGGAAACCGTCTTCCACTTCAGGACCTTCTTTAACACTAAAGCCCAAATCACCAAAGAACTGTTCAATACGGCGAATAGTCTGCGTAACCGGGTGGACACCACCAACCGCAGAGTTCCGTCCAGGCAATGTGACATCAATACGCTCTGCTTCTAGCTTGGCTTTTAGCTCTTCGGCTTTTAGCAACTCTTTGCGCGAATTGATGCTGGTTTGAACCTGTTGCTTAGCTTCGTTAATTTTCTGGCCGGCTTCGCGACGCTCTGACGGGTCAAGTTTTCCTAAGCCTTTTAACAGCTCTGTTAATTGGCCTTTTTTCCCCATGTATTGAACACGAACGTCATCCAACGCTTGCGGGTTATCCGCATTGGCGATGGCCGTTTCGGCTTGTGCGACGATTTCCTCTAATTGCATTGTTTCCCTCAACACTGACAATAGGCTTTTATAGCGTGATTTTTAAAGGCGTTATTCTATCAGAAAAACGATCAAAAAAGGGAGCCTAATGGCTCCCTTTGAAATCTGTTTAAACGAACTTAAAAAGTCGTTGTTTACAGTGCGCCTTTCGCTTTCTCAACCAAAGCAGCAAAGCCGTTTTGATCGTGAACTGCGATATCAGCAAGGATCTTGCGATCGATTTCTACTGATGCTTTCTTAAGGCCGTTGATAAAGCGGCTGTAAGACAGACCGTTTTGACGTGCCGCAGCGTTGATACGCACAATCCATAATTGACGGAATTGACGTTTCTTGTTGCGACGGTCACGGTATGCATATTGACCTGCTTTAGTGACTGCCTGTACCGCAACGCGATAAACGCGACTACGGGCACCATAATAACCTTTCGCCTGCTTCAGGACTTTCTTGTGACGCGCTCTCGCGATTACACCACGTTTTACTCGTGCCATTTGCTAATCTCCTCTTATGCGTACGGTAACATACGATCGACTAATTTAATGTCCGCTTCGTGGACCATGCTCTTAGCACGCAGCTGACGCTTACGCTTAGGAGTTTTCTTAGTCAGAATGTGACGCAAGTGAGATTGCTTGCACTTATAACCGCCTGAAGCAGTCTTTTTGAAGCGCTTAGAAGCGCCTTTGTTTGATTTCATTTTTGGCATGAAATTAAACTCCGCATTGTTGATTGAAAGTGTGAAAGGGTGAGACAGCAAGCTGCCTACTTGTAAACCACGATCACTTCTTAACCGGTGCCAGAACCATAATCATCTGACGACCTTCGGCCCTTTTAGGGAACGACTCAACAGTTGAGATTTCTTCTAAGTCCGCTTTAACACGGTTTAGCAATTCAATACCCAACTCTTGGTGTGCCATTTCCCGGCCACGGAAACGGATAGTGACTTTAGTTTTGTCACCTCCCTCGAGGAAGCGACGCAGGTTGCGCAGTTTTACCTGGTAGTCGCCCTCATCTGTGCCAGGTCGGAATTTAACTTCCTTAACCTGAATCTGTTTCTGCTTTTTCTTTTGCTCTTTCTGTTCTTTACTCTTCTCGAAGAGGAACTTGCCGTAATCCATTAAGCGGCAGACAGGTGGCTCCGCGTTAGGGCTCATTTCCACCAAATCAACACCAGCTTCTGCTGCTGCATCAAGAGCCTCGTTAATACTGACGACACCAGCTTGTTCACCATCGGTTCCGATTAAGCGAACTTCATCAACGCCCGTAATTTGGTCGTTGATACGGTTTTTATCTGCAGCTTTTTGAGTTCTTTTTCCGCCTTTAATGGTTTATTCCTCCAACTAATTATTAAATTTTGCGTGTACGTACTTCGTCTTCAATTTTTGCAATGAAGTCTTCCAGAGCCAGTTTACCCAAGTCTTCACCGCTACGAGTACGAACCGCAACCTCGCCAGCTTCGACTTCTTTATCGCCGACAACCAGCAAATAAGGAACTCGTTTAAGAGTATGCTCACGGATTTTAAAGCCAATCTTCTCATTTCTCAAGTCAGCCGTGGCACGAATTCCCTTTTCATTCAGTGATTTTACCACCTTTTTCACATAATCGCTCTGATTATCGGTGATATTCATCAAAACAACCTGTGTCGGTGCTAACCAAACCGGGAAATGTCCGGCGTATTCTTCAATAAGAATACCCATAAAGCGTTCCAGCGAGCCCAGAATAGCACGGTGAATCATCACCGGAGTATGACGCTCGTTGTCTTCACCCACGTAGGTAGCGCCTAAGCGGCCTGGTAGTGCAAAGTCCAGCTGAATCGTCCCGCACTGCCAAGCACGGCCTAAGCAATCGAACAAAGTAAATTCAATTTTCGGACCGTAGAATGCGCCCTCGCCTGGCAGGTATTCAAAGTCGATATCGTGCGCTTTCAGTGCGTCGGCCAAGGCTTTTTCACTGCGATCCCAGGTTGCATCGTCGCCTAAACGCTTTTCAGGACGCGTTGACAGTTTTACGTCGATTTTGTCGAAACCAAAGGTTTCATAGGTCTCGTAAACCATCTTAATACAGGCTGCGACCTCAGGCTGCACTTGGTCTTCAGTACAGAAAACGTGCGCGTCATCCTGAGTAAAGCCACGTACACGCATCAGACCATGCAATGCCCCAGAAGGTTCATTTCGATGGCACGATCCAAATTCTGCCATGCGCAACGGTAAATCACGGTAAGACTTCAAACCCTGGTTAAAGATTTGTACGTGCCCCGGGCAGTTCATAGGCTTAACGGCATATTCACGGTTTTCTGAAGCGGTCGTGAACATCAAATCAGAGAACTTCTCCCAGTGGCCTGATTTTTCCCACAGCACACGGTCCATCATCATTGGACCTTTTACTTCCTGATAGTCGTACTCACGCAGTTTCTCGCGCACAAAGTCTTCGAGTTCACGGAAAATAGTCCAACCATTGTGGTGCCAGAACACCATACCCGGCGCTTCTTCCTGCCAATGGAATAAGTCCTGGTTCTTACCAATTTTACGATGGTCGCGCTTTTCTGCTTCTTCCAGGCGCTTCAAATAGGCTTTTAATTGTTTTTTGTCTGCCCAGGCTGTGCCGTAAATACGCTGCAACATTTTGTTGTCAGAGTTGCCGCGCCAATACGCACCGGCCATTTTCATCACTTTAAAGTGCTCGCAGAACTTCATGCTAGGCACATGCGGACCGCGGCACATATCAATGTATTCTTCGTGATGATAAAGCGCCGGACGAGAGTCGGTTGGAATATTCTCGTCTAAAATCTCAGTTTTGTAGGGTTCGTGGCGGTCTACGAAGGTTTCACGCGCCTCTTTCCAACTGACGTTCTTTTTAATGACTTGGTAGTTGGTTTTCGCCAACTCCTTCATCCGCTTTTCAATTTTCTCTAAATCTTCGTCGGTGAAGGTATGGTCAACGTCGATATCATAGTAAAAACCGTTGTCGATAACCGGACCAATCGCCATTTTCGCGTCCGGCCACAGCTGCTTAACCGCGTGACCCATTAAATGCGCGCACGAGTGACGAATAATATGCACGCCGTCATCGTCTTTCGGTGTGACAATTTCTACTTTGGCGTCGTGTTCAATCATATCGCAGGCGTCGGCCAACTCACCGTCGATGCGACCAGCAACAGTCGCTTTCGCCAGACCAGGCCCGATATCCATAGCGATATCCATGATTGAAACCGGTTTATCAAATTCGCGTTGACTTCCGTCAGGGAGAGTAATTACAGGCATGAAACTTCCTTCCTATCCAGTGGTGACACCTACCAAGTGCCACATGCTCTATTTATTGAAATTTGGTGCGTTCGGTACCATCGAACGCAAGCCCCGTACTATAAAACAGCAAGCCATTTAGAGCAACTTAACTGGCGTATTAAGCTATTTAAGCCATACTTACAATAAGCTTAATTTTTCAAGCGAAGGGGCTATTTATGAACGAAGAGAACCTAAAAAGTGTGCCAGTGAAATGTCCGCATTGCGGCCACAATACCTTTTTAGATATTGATGCTTCCGAGGGAAACCAGGACTACCAGGAAGAGTGCTCCGCCTGTGGTGATCTCATTCACGTTCAGTTACAGGTCGATGAAATCAACCAACAGGCGCGTATTAAAGTCGACGGCAATGACGAACAGTTTTACTGACGTTTCGCCAAGACACGCTCAACAGTATCGACCGTTGTAATGGTTTGCTGGTCAAGCTCAATGTTGACTTCTGAGCCCGCTTCGCACTCACCTAAGTTGGTAATGCGCAACGTTTCCGGAATAAGGTGCAGTGAAAAACAATTTCCCTTAACCTGGCCAATGGTCAAACTGGCGCCATTAACGCTTATAAAGCCCTTATCGAACAGGTAACGGCTATGCTTTTCTGGTATTTGAATCCACATAGCACAGTTATTTTCCAACAATTCCACGTCAGTTACTTTACCTGAACAATGAATATGTCCCGATACGCCATGACCGCCAATTTCATCACCAACCCGCAGTGAGCGCTCAAAGTTAACCTTGTCACCTTCTTTCAACTTGCCTAAATTCGTTAAACGCAGGGTTTCATCGATAACATCAAAATGCACTTGCGTATCACTGAATTCAACGACCGTTAAACAACAACCGTTAATAGCAATACTGGCACCAATGGCTAAGTCTTTTAAAAATTTAGGTTCAGTTTCGACCACAATATGCCGAAAAGAAGCTTGGTCAGAAACCGAAAATATCGTAGCTTGTGTTTGTACAATACCTGTAAACATGAACCACCCGTGTGACAAGGAACCGGAGAAATGACTCGAAGTGTACTTATTTTTAGGCCCGTTGGCTATGTACTCATTGCCTTTAGCGCACTGGGAATGGTCGCTTGCTCAGACAACCCCGGGTTAACCGAGTACGCGGACAAACTGCACAGCGACGTGCATGACACACTTGAGTTACCGGCCCGTTCTATTACTCCAGAAAAGCCAGTGCTGCAGTATCCTGCAAAAAGTGAGTTAAAGCGTGATGTTGAGCGCACCAGCCTTGGCTTTATGGACAGTATGCGTCTGAATCATTGTCGGCTGGGTCAGGAAATTGCGGAAAACAACAGCTCGCTAGGCAAGTTAAAAGACGGCTTCAGTAAATACCATGCAGACTTAACCATGATACAAGCATTGGAAGACTGCATTAAACACCCTGAGTCCGCTAACGTAAAAACGCAACTAGAAGAAGCACTAGCGCACAAAAAGTCGCAATTAAGCGCTAGCTTGGCCAATGCCTTTGCCTACGAAGAAGGCCTCCGTAAAGCACTGTCTATTGGCAACAATCCACTGCCACAAATTCATGTCACCGAATACAACTATGCCGTTAACGCGCTAGAGCGTTTCACCCGAATTTTAGAACGCTGGAATTACACAAAAGAACCGGATGACCCGTCAGAAATGATAAAAATGCTGGGACGACTTGAGCGCAGTAACTATTTACCCGACTTATTCAGAACCATGCTGGATTACGCACATAAGCTAGATGCCATGCGTGACCAGCTACCGGAAATTCCGGAAGCCCTGCACTGCCCTAATGGCAGCGTCCCCCAAAAAGCGGAACAGTTAAGAGACTCATTTAACAATATATACATTAAAGAAATGCAGGGCGACATTGCAGAAGTTATTGAGCAACATCAGCGCCTGTTAATGACACTGGAAAACCTTCAGGGAATAGCGCCACAGCCAGCGCTGAAGGACTATATTGCAGAGCTTGGTAAGCTCAGCAAAGTGTTGACCGATGCCACCGTTCACTTTGTTCGGCCCTGGCAGCGTTTTTACAGCGCGTGTAACTTCACACCTGCGCCTGACTAGAAATTCGACAAACAGTCACTTTTTGCAAAAAATGACTTGCACGAGCGGCCGCAAATAACTAATATACCGCCCGTCTTCACGACATACCTCAAAAATGTGCGTCCGTAGCTCAGTTGGTTAGAGCGCTGCCTTGACATGGCAGAGGTCGGTTGTTCGAGTCAACTCGGACGCACCACTTTTCTAAGCTTTAACATCACGCTTCTTTTTAATTAATTTTTAACGTTTCTATTCAAACGAACAGTAGTAGCCTCGAGCAATGTAAGAGTTTTCTTACTAAATCATTTTTTCTAAACAGAGCTCAATAAATTCAAACACCCGTTTATTTTTCTTTTACGTATACAAGCCACAGCGTTATGCTAACGGCACATAATAAAGACGTAATAAGGAAGAATATGACAACTTACAAAGCGATTAACTTGGTTAAGCGCCCGAATCCGGGCCCTGTCAGTGCGGATATTTTTGAGGTGGTTGAAAAAGAGCTACCAACAGTTAACGACGGTCAGTTTTTAATTAAGCAAACTCACATGTCATTAGACCCGGCCATGTTTGGCTGGATGAGCCCTGACACCGAAAGTTACATTCCACCGGTCGAGCTGAATACCGTCATGCGCAGCTCCGGCGTTGGCGAAGTGGTGGAAAGCAAGCATCCGGATTTTGCCAAAGGCGACTGTGTAATGGGCATGATGGGCTGGCAAGAATACGCGCTAAGCGACGGTCAAGGCATTAATAAAGTACAGGCCGACGTGCCTGACGAGATGGTATTGTCAGTGTTTGCCCTGCCTGGCTTAACTGCCACACAAGGTTTATTTAACGTCGGCAAGCCCAAGTCAGGCGAAACTCTGGTGGTTACAGGAGCCGCTGGCTCAGTTGGCTCTATCGTTGGGCAATTAGCCAAAGCCGATGGTTTGCGTGTAATTGGCGTGGTCGGCAGCGACGAAAAAGCCGATTGGATAACCAACGAATTAGGTTTTGACGGCGCTATAAACTACAAAACCGACGACTTAGACGCCAAACTGAAAGAGCTAACGCCTGACGGCATTGATTTGTACTTTGAGAACACCGGCGGCCCTATTCAGCATCATGTAATACAGCACATGAATGCCCACGGCCGTATTGTGGTGTGCGGCATGATAGCCGACTACGACAAAGACGAACCAGCGCCCGGCCCAAGTTGGATCCCGATTATTAAAAAGCGCTTAACGATTCAGGGCTTCACCATGCCGGACCACTTCCACGAAGTACCTAGCCTGCTGGAAAAACTCACCCCGTATGTCATGAGCGGCAAAATCAAATACCGCTCGCATACGCTGGAAGGCCTGGAGTCGGCCATTGACGGTCTGAACCTGTTCTTTAGTGGTGATAATAAAGGGAAGTTGTTGGTTAAGCTGTAACCTTACTATTACTTAATGCGCATTCGTTTCAGAAGTAGTGTGACGGATGCGCATACTCTCTCGGGAAAGTTAGCGTCTAACCCACCCTCTCCCAATGATTATGTATTTCTTGCAGCAATATTTTTTCTTCCGCCTGCCGGGCTTCAACATCAGCCAATAAGTCTAAAAAGTAGCTAACAGGGTTATTCTTATATCGACTTTCAGCATACAAAGAGCGTAAAGCTGCATCTGTTGTTCTAGGAATAACCGATTGTCCTTTTTCATATCGTGCAATAGTCTGCTCGCTTACGCCAAACCGTTTCCCAAGTACTTTTTGTGAGAGATTAAGCTCTACTCGTAAAAATTTAAACTCGCTTTTAGACAGTGACTTTTTATTAGCAATAATGCTTTCAGCTATCGCTTGGTGTAAGCCGTCAATATCCTCAATGCTTGTGCATTCTTCGCCACCGATAATCGCAGCAGTGTAACCATTTTTGAGATAAACATTCGGCAGTCCGCTTTCAGTGTAATGATACATATAACCCCCTAATGAACCCAAACAGTAACAAGAACTGACAGTGGTGATTTCTGGTAATTTTTTAATACTACCGTCACTTCAATTACCTGACCGGCAGCTAGCCCTTTTAAGTTGAATTTCCAGTCTCCGTTTAAGTCTTCGTATGGCCCTTCTCTAAATACAGAACGCCTACTTTTTAACAATGTTAAAACCTGTCGAGATGTCACATTTCTTTCCAGCATTCGCTGCTTAACATGTCGACTCCAGGCAATTCTGTCCGTATGGTTTCTAGCTAAGTCATTAATAATTCGCCTAGCTGTATGCTCTGTTAGAGGGAATTCTAATATACTTTTAGGTTTATCCTTTCCTATCAAAAACTATCAAAATGATAGCTATCATTTTGATACCCTCCCTGTACGTTGTCAAATTTTTTCAGAACCAAGAAGAGAAGGGTATGAATCGCCACTGATTTGCTAGACACCTCATAGCCATAGATAATGGCATAAAAGAGGTGCTTATGAGTAACAACCGATACCCCGAAGAATTTAAAATCGAAGCTGTCCGTCAGATCACTGATAAAGGTTATTCTGTTGCTGACGTCTCAAGACGGCTCGATGTTTCCGTTCATAGTTTATATGCCTGGGTTAAGAGGTACGGTCCAGAAGCAGAAAAACACGCAACTCAAACCGAAGAGCAGGCTGAACTAAAACGCTTAAGAAAAGAGTTACAGCGTGTCACTGAAGAGCGTGACATATTAAAAAAAGCCGCGGCGTACTTCGCGAAGCAGTCCGACTAAGGTACGCCTTTATTAAGCATCACAAGGACTGTTGGCCGATACGTAAGTTATGCCGCTTACTGGACGTCCACCCGAGTGGTTATTATGCGTGGCTCAAAGAGCCTTGCTCGCGTCGACAAAAGCGCGATGCTCGTCAGACGGGTCTTATTAAGCAATTCTGGCTGGAATCTGGTGGCGTCTACGGTTATCGAAAAATCCACAGCGACCTGCGCGAATATGGTGAGCGGATTGGTATCAATCGAGTTCACCGGTTGATGAAACTAAGCCAGCTTAAGGCTCAGGTTGGTTATCGTAAGCCTCGCCACCTTGGTGGTGTCTCTCATATCGTTACGCCTAATAGATTAAACCGGGTGTTTAATACTGAGCAGCCTAACCAGGCCTGGGTAACCGATGTCACCTACATTAAAACCCATGAAGGCTGGCTCTACTTAGCGGTGGTTGTTGATCTGTTCTCGCGACGAGTGATCGGCTGGTCAATGCAGCAACGAATGACAAAAGAGTTAGTTCTTGATGCGCTACTCATGGCGATATGGCGACGAAAGCCTAAACAGAAAGTCGTGGTGCACTCCGACCAAGGAAGCCAATATACAAGCCATGACTGGAGCTCATTCCTAAAGAGCAATTATCTGGAAGGCAGCATGAGTCGCCATGGAAATTGTCATGATAACGCTGTTGCTGAGAGCTTTTTCCAGCTACTTAAAAGAGAGCGTATTAAGCGGAAAATATATTCAAACCGAGCCGAAGCTCGACGAGATGTATTTGACTACATTGAGATGTTTTACAACTCAAAACGCCGGCACAGTTCCAATGATCAGTTATCGCCGGTAGAGTATGAAAAACGTTTTGAAAAAACGGCTACTGAGTGTCTAGTGAACTAGTGGCGATTCAGTAATTGATGGAGTAGCTTCTGGTTTCAATTTACGACACGTCGCACAGCAAAGTTAGTCCATATCGGAAATAAAAAGGCCTGGAGTCCACCATCGACGGCTTTAACCTGTTCTTTAGTGGGGATATGTTGGTTAAGCTGTAGCTGGCATTAAAAGTCCTATATGCATATACCTTGAGCAATAGTGGCAACTGAGTAATATTGGTGTAAATTTACACCAATATTGCTCACACAGGTAAAAATCATGAGTAGACAAAGTATTACATTAACCGACAAAAATGATGCTTGGTTGCGCTACCAGGTAGAGGAAACCGGTGAATACAACACGAAAAGTGAGTTGATTAATGATTTAGTTCGCCAGGCACGACGCATTGAGGAAATTAACAAAAAGCTAGAAGCCTCTGAAAACAGTGGGTTCGCTGAGCAGTCACCTGAAGACATGCTTAAAGAATTCAAATACCGAATAAAACGATAACCTTAAGGTCTTAGTTACCTCGTGGTGGCGGCGAGTACTGTCGCAGTGGCCGCACACCAAGGTAATTCATGCTGTCTAATTGGTTATTAAACGATTTAAACTGAGTGTCGGCGCCCCATAATCCCATTCGGGAGCCTGGTCTTGTACTTTGAACCCTGCCCATCTCGTCCAAAATTTCTTTTATTTTGGGCTCATCGGCTCGCTCAGACTCTTTTTCGAATAGTTTGACGTAATGGATAGCCACACGGTTTATCAACTTATCTCCCAGTTCGGAGGCCTGATCAAAATTCGCTATACGCTTACGCTCACCAATATCAATCGATTCATCGTGAATGCGCGGGTCAACGAAAATATCCTCTCCGAACGAATGCTCTAATGCAGCTTTTAAACTCGCCTTAAACGAACCGGAACGCAGCGGGTCTGCGATAATTGACGCGGCAATGTAGTCATACTCGTCATCGCAGTCGTTTTCTTTGCACATCGTACCCGCGGGGTCTTCGTTAAACAGCGCAAGCGACAAATCGCGGCTTAATGCCGACTCGTGGGCAGCAAGCAAATCCATTGCCCACTGCCCTGCAAGTTCCTCACTCTTATGGTCTTGCGGCTTACCCCCCGGGCCTAACTTAGACACACCCAACTGACGCCGTTTGGCATCCATTTTTTCGACGTACTCTTGGCTCATTGGGTTAATACCGCGCCGTCTTCCTTTAGCTTCCGACGAAGAGTCATAGTAGAAATCAAACTCTTCAGGAAAGTGCTTTGTGTGAAGCCTCTCAGCTAACGACTTTACTAGCTCTTTTGTAAACCGTGATTCCATGCTCATGTTGGATTAAAATAAATAAGTTTTAGCAACTGGAAACTAGACTTTTAAATTGTTAACGGCCGATAAAAACAAGCCTTTTACCGTAGATTTTTGTTCTACAAAAAACTGTCTCGTGGGAACTTTTCTATCCATGTATATGTTATGGTTATCATTGATATTTTCCTCTAACAACCTAACTAACCAGTGGTCTCTTAAACCTGACTGTTTTAAACCCTCGAAAATAATATAAAACGGTTGAGCAGATTTACTTATATTCACACTCTTAATTAACGGGAATATATTTCCTAAACCATTGACATAAAATTCCCTTTCTTCATCGATAAAATATGCTTCTGATTCACTACTTGGATTTCTAGGTTCCATATGATCAAGTTCAATCTTAGCAACTTCTGAGGGTTCAAGTGTAGTGTTAAACTTACCAAAGTTTACATGACCGTCTTCCATGTATCCTTTTATTAGCAAGGAAAATAATGTTTTTATGTGCAATGATTTCTCACCATACTTCCAGACATCAAGCCAATTAGAAAAGCTATCCTTTGCTTCCACTAAGTAAGTGCTTCCAATATTGAAATTATAAGGTGTTGATACAGTTAAATTATTAAACTTTACAATATCATTAGCCACTTTTTTTGGAATCGTGTAGTCTTTTGACATTAAGGAAAGTTTCCATATCTCGAGACATAAACTTTCTAATTCATGGTGCTTATGTTTGTGTATAGAAAGCTCCTCGATAAACTTTGAAAACTCTTCGGCATCTATATTTTTGTGATTAATTGAGTAAGTGTCTATATAATATTTTACTATAGCGACAACTACAGCCACCAATACTCCGGGTTGATCCATCGCATTTAGAAAATGTATTGTCTTATACACTCTTGAAGCATCTGCTTTATATTCAGCTTCCAGCGAAAACTGATCTTTTTTTCTATGGCGCAGACGAAATACCGTAACTATTTTCGTAAAAAACTCAAAAAGAGTAAAATCTTTTCTAAAGTCATTATCTGAATAATCTAATTCACGTTTTTTATTTAAATACTCGCTAATTCTTTTTCTGTGACTTTCTTTATCAATTAATTTATAATCTGTGTCTCCTGATAGAAAAACTGAGAAAAAATAAGAAATATGTGTTGAGTCGGCTTTGCCTATAGATTCAGGAAATATTGACTCTCCCCATTGGTTATCTCGCTCCTCAATCTGGTTATCTAAAACTTCTGATGATTTATCCTTATTAGCGAGACAAAACCGTTTATAAAAATCATTCTTAATTAGATCTAAGTCAGTTAAAGACATTGACCTATCGTTTAGAACTTCAAACAATATGTAAGCATCTTTTTCAGACCCTGTAGTTATTAAACAGAGCCCTACATCATCTAAAAATTCGGTCATTAAAGAAATGATTTTTATTGACCTATCAATTGGTTTTTTCTCACTATTAGATAGATCATAGAAAGACTGGAATATCGCTTTTAAAGCAATAACATATCTTTCGTCAACCTTCTTAATATCATTTTTTGAGTCTGATTCATAATTCACTATTAACTTTGGGTTACTCTGGTTGCCAAGGGTTACAATAGTGTTTGAAAGAACTGTCAATAATTTTTTATTATATGCATCTCTGCTGTACTCTAAAACCAAACTATTTTTTTCTAAAAGCTTTTCAAGTAAGTTTTTATGAATGCTTGAGTAGTCTACGTCAGCTTCAGACATCTCTGGAATACTGAGAATATTCTTTAAATTTATTTCAAATTTTTCTATCAGTTTTTCGGCATCATCCTTTTCGCAATTTCTAATATCATCTACTTCGCTTTTAAGTTCCTCTACCTTTTCTTTCAAACTATCTATATCGGACTCATTGAATAAAAGGCGATATGACTCAAGGTACAGAGATAAATACTCGGTGAATTTTGTTGTCTTTAGTTGGTGAGTTTCCCTTAGGCAAACTCTTAACAACAGAAACCTCAAGAAATTAAGTAGATAAATGGTCGTAAACCGTTGCTGCCCGTCTATTAACTGTTGTCTAGATTGCTCATCTAGTGCAGTAACGACGGCACCTGAAAAGTATCCTCTATTCTTTACTTCAATCGATTTGTACCAGTCACTGATTAATTGTTCTATCATTGACTCATCCCAGCTGTAGGGCCTTTGGTAATGCGGTACTATTATTTTTCCAGTAGTAGAAATACCGTTTGCTTTTGGGTAGATAACTTTTTCGAAATTAGCAAGTTCTGCAAACTGAAGATCCATACCTTCCTCCTTAAAGACTACAAATTACACAAGCTTGGTCATCCATGTCATCATCTTCGGCGTTGCGAAGGATGTTTTGCCACTTTTCTTTGTCGGTCGTGTGGCCACGATGAATAATGCCCGCATCTTTCTCTTTTTGTTCTGCTTTTTCAACGACTTCATCTAGAGTCATTCCTTGCACCCAGGTATAACCTGCACCAGATTTTCTTTCAATCTCTTTTGCTTTTTCAAATAACTGAGGATGGTTTCGTTTCAACCCTAACCATTCATCTCGACGTTGGAAAAAGCAAAAATAACAACCCGAACGAGAGCGCCACGCATAATATTCGGGAACACCGACGCTTTGTTCTAAAATTCGGAATATATCATCACGAATTAAGTCGTCATCCTTAAATGGAAATACCGCCTTAATATTCTCTTTAGTACTCACATAGCCGTCACGAGGCTCATCTGCGCGAATCCCAACGTAGCTTATGCAGTTATCAGTTCCAATGAACTCTTCAAAAGGTTTTAGCTTCATCGTTACTGTACACCAGCGCTGCCGAGGCCCCGGTAGGTAATCATTATGAACTTTTAACCAATGTTCAAAATCCCGACCACTACCAATCATTTTTATCTCTTTACCCAAATAAGCCTCTAGCTTTTTTAGATACTCATAAACTTCTGGTAGTTCTGCTCCGGTATCAGAGAAGAAATATTCAACCTTATCGTGAAGGTCAGGATAATTATCTTTAAGGTGAATAGCTAAGGCTGCACTATCCTTGCCTCCCGATAAGCCTAGAACATGGCGACTATCAGTATCTTTCCTTGCTTCTTCTATTGTTAAATGCTTGACCATAAATCCACCCTAAACTTTATCCTCCAACAACCCTAAAAGAGCCGCGGTGAGAATATCATTATCTTCTTTTTCGCTATCAAGCAGCTTGTCTATCGACTCTTTTACTTGCTCAATACGTTTCAATTTTTCTTTATCTACAACAATTGGCTTTTCAATAGTTTCCTTGTCCCTTCTTAACACTCTCAACAATACAACATCAATAGAGCTGTCACTACCCCTACCTAACTGATCGTATTCAAGTCGTAACTTTTCAAGCTCAGCTATTTTTTTACTATACGACAGCAAGTTATATTGTGCCTTTGAAGCATCAGCATCAGTCCAGTCCTTAGGTGGTTTACTAGACAAAAACATTAATATTTTTATAAACCAAGTATCGTCTTCATCGGCACTGCTAACGAGGCGGTTAAGAAATGCCTTTACACCATCAACATCTACTGAATAGCTAATAAGATCAGAAAACCTCGCTCTTAAAACTTTTCTTAACTCTGCTAATTCCCCATTATTAGGTACATGTAAAACTTCACACAACAACTCCCGTTGACGCTCAAGCATTTCTGGATAAACGTATTTCAGCTCTCTAAGCGCATCCATTAGCAAGTCGACAAATGCTTTCGACTGCTTCCCGTCTAATTCTCCACTCGAGAAGCCTAGTGCTTTTGGCAGATCGTCAAAAAGCAACTTGTGCGGAGAACGGGCGGAGTCAAATGCCTTAAGTACTTTTATTGCTCGCTCTGAAACTTCCGTACTTCTCGTTTTCTTGGTGTAACCTGGCAGCTCACCAATAAACTTAGCTAGTGGCTTCGCAATCTCGACCACGCTTCGTTTTCTGCTGTCATTAAAAAGGGAAGACTGATAAGTCTCAAAAACGGACTGATTAATACCTTCTAGTTTGAAGCTTTGGAATGCGAAAAGATGTGGCACACGCAGAAAACGTTCAATCGCATCATCAGTAAGTTGCGGAATAAATACCTGCTCTTCATAAACAGCAACTTCCTTTTGCTTGTATAAGAAAACAGTTAAAAATAGTACAGGAAGAAAACCTAATTTGAGGCCATACGGGGGTGACGCTAACTCTTCAAATAGCTCACTAACTGCTCTTGGCTTCTGATTAGATTCCTCTAAGAACTTTTCAATTAACAACCAAGCGGGCTTCAATGTTGAACTGGCCGCAGGAGATACTAACTTCCATTCCCCGTTCAACTCCTGATGAATCTTATTTTCAAGCAAAACGGAACGATACATCGACTTTTCTGGAGGAAACTTCTCAATACCTAAGTCTTTTTTATCCGCATGGTTTGCTAGAGCAAACAACAATTTATTTCTGCCTGCCGCAGCCTGACTTGATAGCTTGTCTCTATTTAAGAGTTCATTATTAATAACAGGGCTTTTACTAAAAGAACTCTCAAGAACTTCTGATAGGAACTCCTGCAAATGACGCCGAGAGGCTAAATGCTTTTCTTTACCAGCAAAAAACCAAGTAGAAAAGGAGGGAGAAGCCACTAAGTTTTCAACTACCGTCAATAATGTTTGACGCGATACCTTTAAATACTCCTTCAGTTCTCGCAGAGCTATTGGATCATTATTCAATTGCTGGTTTTCACGCTCTATTCGCTGAAGGGCAACGTATTCACGTACACACTCGTTAAGCTTTTCTGAGTCTTTAACTAACACCCAAACATTGGTTTTATCTTTAGGTGGTTTAAACGTTTCATTAGTCGCGTTCAGTACGAAAATTATATTAGGTGTATTCTGTTCATCATCTTTAGGCTGTTTTTTTAATTTCCCGAACTCAATAAATGTTGGGAGAAAATATCTTAGTGCGCCTGACTCAACAGTATACTTCCTAGCTACTATTGGGCCTAATAGCTCAGATTCATTTAAGTAATCAGGAACAGAAAACTTTCCTAATTTCGCGCGCTGCTCTTGAAGTTCTTCCTGGAGATCAAAATCACTTCCTTGCCAAACTCTGTACTCGTCACTAAATTTTCGGTAAGTCACAATCGACTTATCTCGTAAAGCGCTTAATGCCTCACTGCTTTCATCTACAACCGTACTTAAGACTGAAGTAGAGCTCTTAAGCCCACTCTTCGATCCAAGAATATTAAACAAGCCGATTGTCTTTAGGAGCAGAGACTCGACATCTCTAGCGTCTCCCAAGCGAGCTACGCCCTCAAGAACTTCAGCCCAGCGCCGACTTGTTAACTGATCATTTATAGCTGAGCTCTGGTTAGCCACAAAGTAATCAAAAATCACATCCGGAGTAATAAACTCTCCAACTTCATGTCTTTTTATCTCAGATTGAAGCCCAAACTGTTCCTTACTCGAAAGAAACGAAAATAAAGTTCTCTCATTTTGAGCAAACTTATGACATAACGGTGGCAGCAATAACGCTGTTACTGGGTGAAGAGGGTAACATTTACTAAATAAAGATTGAGCTTCATTAACTGATAGCGTGGAAGGCAACGCTTTTTCAGCAGCTAAAACAGCAGCAACTCGCTTTATTTCTTTTTCAATTTCTTTTGATTTTTCACTGGAAAGATCAGTATTTAACGCCTTACTGACTACTCGAAGAGTCTGCTCTGTGCCCTCTAGAAACGCAACTTCCTCATACCGCCCTTGGACTTTCGACCATTCGTTTTTGAACGCGTCACTTAGCCCTCGCGCATACTGCTCGAAACTTTGATGAAGTAAAACAAAAACATATAAATTGACCTCAGAGCCTGAATATGCAGACTCAGCAAGTTCTTGTAGGAGATAAATTTCATTAGCTCCGTAATGTCGAGCTTCATACTCAAGAAATTTACCGAGTTCATCTATAACAAGCAAAACGCCATTTATCTTTCTGCTTTTTTCGGCAACTTTCTGAAACTCACCTAAAACGGATAGAACATCTTTATTTGATGGCTCTGATCGATTTAACGCTGTCTTAACTTTATGTTCTGGGAAGTACTCTTCAAATGCACCTAAAACTCCATCCAGAACCCTTGCTTTTAGTGAGTCAGGTGAGCCAGTAATAAGAATCCGAGCATACTCTCCATCTTTAGATAAACTTTCTTGGTACGAGTCTGCAAGTGAAGAATCAGATGCTGATAATGTTCTCTGAGCAGCTTTCTGAAGTTTTCCTGATTTTTTAGAAAGTAAAGATGATAAAAATAGTGAAAATGAGGATTTACCAGAACCATAAGGACCTATCAACGACCAAGCTCGAGGCATATCATTAAAGCTTGTCGTGTCATAAAACCGTTTCAACAAGTCAAGGGTTCGACTAGTTACCACATAACTTTTTGTGAGCTTTTCTGTATCTCTATCTCTTTCAAGATTTATAGAACGTGTATATGAGGAGTCAACAGATAAAACATCATACAATTTCATTATGCTGCTCCTCCTTCGTAATAAGACTCGAGAATATCAAGAGATTCACACTCTTTAACTTTATAAACCTGCCTGTTACCGGCTGTTTCACGAAGTTCAAAAGTGTCGCCCCAAATATTAATAACTCTCTCTAATAAAGTTATACATGCGTTTTCAGACAAACGAAAAGTTGAACCTAGTGCAGGATACTTACCATCGCTGTATATAATGTCTGTCAATGAAATTGACCCGGTTCCTCTAGCAATGAATAATTCATTAATGGCAAATGCCGCTATCTCAGCAGGAATGTCAGTACTACTACTCAGTTCAGAAACAAAGCTTTTCGTATTAGCTCCCGCTGTTATTAGCCCCAACTCAATAAACGGTGAGTCAAAAACTTCTTCCACCACTGTTTTTTTCGTAAGCTGCTTCTGTGCATACATTCGCAAGATTGTCGTGACGTCGTTTTTTATTGTCGCTTTTGCGTATTTTTGCTTAGCATTTTCCGTAACAAAATCACTCAAGGATATAAGCATTTCATCCTGAGTGAAGTTTGCTTTATGGAACAAATTAAAAAACCAAAAGAAGCCCGTCGCTTGCTTAGGAGATGTTGATACAAGCCAATGAACTAGCCAAAGTGTTGCTTCATCTTCTAGATAAGGATCCCATGCAGAGCTTTTATTCTTTCGTCCTATTAAATGCAAGCCTAACTTAGTTGGTGATAATTGCCCTTTGTTGTCCTGTTGCAGCATTTGAGATGCAATCAACCAAAACTTGATTGACGAAACCATGTTCTTTCCAACCCCCAGTTTTACTACCGCATCGTCGGAGGCAAAAAAATTAAATTCTTCTGTATCAATGACATACTCAAGAAACTCCCAAAACCCTTTGGTTAACCAACCATGTCTCAGAGGGAAAGTTTCATGGCGCCCAAAAGCTACTCTTTCGGTGTCTAAAGCAAGGTTCCTTTCTACTTCACTCATTTCAGTTCCATCGTATAAATCAAGCTGACCATATATTGTCACAGTACTAACTCCACTTCCATTGTGTGTGCATCGAATGAACAATTATACGGCAATAAATCATGCCGTTAATAAGTCAGCATCCTATGCTTTAGTACTCTAAACAAGAACAAGTAAACAACTTTTCGTTTACCAAGCAGCCTCCCTGCCCACTCACCTCCCTTGTGATGTCCATGCTTTAAGAAGTTAATCCATTGCTGCGACAATATGAGTCGCATCCAAAAACCGCCCTATTTTGCAGTGCGACGTAATATGACGCAGCTAGCCATACACTAAAAAGCATACATTCTAAGAAGCTATCAAAGGAAAGACTTATGCTATGGAGTTGGTTCGGTATTACTATGCTGCTTGCGTTTATCTTCAGCAGTAGCGCTTTAGCCTATCTGGCTGGCGGTATATTAATTACCGCAAATATCCTGCCGTCATACAAAAACTACCTTAGTAAGCATGCTCAGCATAAAAGCTATCCGGGGATAAAAATGGAGTATCGCGGTTTAGTCATTGTCAGCATTATTACAACCAGCTTCGGTTTATGGTGGTTGCTTTCTATATAGGAAGCGCTTGCGACCTGACATGTCGCACGCAAATGTTACCATTGGTCTATGTTAAAAAAATAAGGACATACATGTACGACATTATTGGAGACATTCACGGACAGGCTGACAAGCTTGAAGCATTGCTCAGCAATATGGGTTATGAGGAAGTGAACGGTGTGTACCAACACCCGGAGCGTACATTAATTTCGGTGGGTGACTTGGTCGACCGAGGGTCACAGCAGCGTCTCTCTGTCGATATTATCCGCCGCATGGTTGAAAGCGGTAACGCCCTTTGCATTATGGGTAACCACGAGTTTAATGCGGTGGCCTGGGCTACTCAGGACAAAAATGGCAACTACCTGCGTGAGCATTCTCAGAAAAACTTTGAGCAGCACGAGGCCTTTTTAAAAGAAGCTGAACAAGACCCTACCTGGTACGCCGACACCATCGCTTGGTTTAAAACCTTGCCCATGTATTTAGACTTACCCAATTTACGTGTGGTGCATGCCTGCTGGCATCGGCCGTCGCTAGAGGTATTATCGAATTATGCGACCAACGGTGTCTTGCACGAGGACGCTTGGGTGCCCGCCAACACCAAGCATCATGAACTGTTTAATGCCATCGAGGTGCTCTGCAAAGGCTGGGAAGTCACACTACCGGAAGGCTATTCGTTTTTAGATAAAAGCAAACACCGACGCACTGAAATTCGCACTCGCTGGTGGCGCGAGGCGCATCCGCATTATCGCGAACTGGCTATTGGTGTAGACGACATTAACAACCTGCCCGACGCTAAAATTCCCGGGGCTGCCATGCCCGGTTACGACAACAAAAAGCCGCTGTTTATTGGTCACTACTGGATGCAGGGCAAACCCTGCGTACAAACCGACCACATTGCCTGTGTTGACTGGTCGGCAGGCAAAGACGGCCCTATGGTCGGCTACCGGCTAAACGGACAGCCGTTGAAGAACGCTCAGTTTTTTACGTCAGAAAGCGTTGAAGCAGTGTCTTTCTGATTTATTAACGACTATAGGCTGCGAGAGTTTCTCGCAGCTCTTCAACAACACTATTACGCAATGCTTCAGGCTCTAATACGTGTATTTGTGCGCCCATAGACTTCACCCACCAGTGCAGTTGCCACGAGTCGACAACCGTTGCCGTCAGTATATTAGTTTCGCCGTCGGCCGTTATTTGCTGGTCTTCACTAAGCGGTGTTTCGGTTAAGTGCATGGCCAGGTTGTCGTTAATACGCGCTTTCAGTTTTAGCGTGTTGCCGTCGGAAAACTGCAAGGCCCCCTTCTCTAAATAACGCTTTAAGGTGAAGTTTTCAGGCGTTTTGGCGTGTTTATCTTCCCGCGGTACGGCCTCATGTATGCGGTGAAGTGCAAACAATAGAGGGTCGTCGTACGGGTCAACACAGGCCACTAAATAAGTGCTGACGCCACGTTGTACTATAGCCAGCGGGTGTAAGGTGTAGTCTTTTACTGTGTCGGGCTGTGAGCCGGGCTGATAACTTACATCGACGCACTGGTTATGCAGCAACGCCAGTTGTACGTTATTTAACACGTCGTCGTTAATTGCCGGTGCTTGTTGCTGCAATGTTGCCGGAACATAGGCCACTTTGCTTTGCCAGCTACCTAGCGACGCGCCCTGATGCAGTTTGGTCAGTTTGTCTTTCGCCTGGTTTAATCGCGGAGCAATAGATTTAAGAACGGTATTTGGCACTAGTGGCTTCAAAACTTTCTCAACCATGGTCAGCGACAGCGCTTCGGCGGCTGAAATAGCCGGCATGTCGGCACCAGCATCTTCCATCCAATGCCAGCCGTAGGGTTTGCCTTTGTCGTTGCATTCCAGCGCGAATGACTGCGACAGCTGGTCTAAGTCGCGTTCAACTTGCCGCTTAGACACTTCAAAGCCTTCGTCGTTAAGCTGCTGACAAATGTCTTTGGCCGTCATGCCGGGTGGTCGTGTCGGCAGCAGCTTCAGTAACTCCCACTGCCGTACCAATGTTTGACGTGACCCTTGTGAAGACATGGCAAGCTCCTTTTGCAATTAGCTTATATATTTTTACGCTCTTACATTAACAAACCGTAAAGAATTTCACGAACCCTAAAAAACCGCTAAGCTTGTATCAAAACCCGAACTAAAAAGCAGACTTATGAAAAAAATACTGAATTACTTTTTAAAAGGCTTGGCGATTTTACTGCCGATAGTTATTACCGTTTACCTCATTCGTTGGTTACTGGTAACTATTGAGCAATCGCTAAAGCCTGTTTGGATGGCACTAGGCGGAGATGCTTATTATTTTCCTGGCCTTGCCTTTATTAGCTTCCTTATCCTTGCCCTGCTCGTTGGCTTTAGTTCACGGTGGAGTCTGTTCAATTCTATTTGGCAGTTGCCGGGCAAACTCATGAACAAAATGCCGCTGCTACGCAGCTTATATGGCACAGTAAATGACGTATTTGAAATGATGTCAGGTAAAGACTTTGCCGATGAGTCCGTCGTGATGGTAACGCTGCCGAATAGTAATACGAAGCTTATAGGCATTGTAACCAAAAAGCCTGGCGCCAGTGATGACAAGTTATCGGAAATTCTCGAAGACGAGCAAGTCGCGGTTTTTTTACCGATGAGTTATAACGTTGGTGGCTACATGATCATGGTGCCAAAAGACTGTGTCGTATCGCTCGACATGAAGCCGGCGGAAGCCTTACAGCTAACCATTAGTGCGGGCATTGGTAAAAACCACAAAAAAAGCGACGAAAAATAAGACGCGCCGCTCATTGCATACATTGTTAAGAAAAAATAAATATGGAGGTAAAAGTATCAGGCTGCGTATATATCTATAGATATGGGTGACTAAGAAGTGAGGAACCGCGTATCTACTTGAGGACTAAATGCTCTCTTTAGCCAGCGTTGCGTTATTTAGCCAGTTAACGCTTCAGCAGCCTCAGGAGGACAAACCTAGGAATCCTGACGGCTGCTCATTCGAGCAAGTCGAGTTTACGACTGACTTTGCTGCGGGACGTTTACATCATTGTGAGCGAGAGCAGGAAGGTCAATTTAAGCTCTATTTAAAGCCAGAAAAGGAAGATATAAACCCTAGCCCCTGGTACGCATTTGCCGTTGAAAACCTGGCGAATGAGAGTAAGACCTTTACGATTACTTTGTTTGCTGACAAAGGTATTTCAAGGTACAAGCCCAAACGCAGCAGTATCGGCGAAGATATGTGGCACCCGGTCCCTTTCTCAGAAGGCGATGGTTGGTTAAAGTTTAAAGTCACCCTACCGGCCCAAGAAAAAGAAATTATCGCCGGACAGGAAATTATCGATAACGTCCATTATATAGAATGGCTAAGTAGCTTAATTAAAGAGCCTGAGCACTCCAAAGTTATTTCTCTCGGGGTCTCCAGTGAAGGAAGAAACTTGGCTGCATTAGAGCATACAGTTCCTTCAAGCGATAAATGGCTGATACTTATTGGCCGTCAACATCCACCGGAAGTGACAGGCGCAATTGCCCTTCTCCACTTTGGAGAAATACTATTTAGCGATGAAAAATACGTTTCTGAGTTTCGCAAGCAATACAATATTTTACTGGTTCCAAATATGAACCCAGACGGGGTTTATCACGGCAATTGGCGCTTAACAGCCGCCGGTGTCGATATGAACAGGGACTGGAAAAACCAAACGCTGCCGGAAACCCAGGCACTGGCTAAATACTTAACAAAATTAACTAAAGGTGGCGGTAAAATTGAGTTCGCCATTGATTTTCACTCAACGCACCGAAATGTTTTTTACACTATGCCTAAAGGCTATGAACCTAGTTCTGGAGTGCCTTTAAGAAACCCTCAACGAGTTTATAACTGGATTGAAGAAATCGCTGAAATGGTCGACTCCGTTGAACTTGACTATCAGCCTGGTGCACACCCTGACAGCGGTGTTTTTAAGCAGTTCATCACTGATAAGTTCGCAGCTCATGCAGTCACTTACGAAGTCAGTGACAGCGAAGAGCGTGACAATATTAAACGCGTTGCTGAAGCCGCCTTAATTTCCTTAATTAACCGCTTAGATTAAAGGTTTCGTAAAAGCCATTGAAGCTTTTATCGAGCGGCTCTAACTTTATTCATAACAACGGAAACGCGTGTATTTAGCAACTAACCAATAAGGAAGTATCATGAAAAAGACAATCATTGCACTCGCTTTAATTGGAACTTCAACTAGCGCTTTAGCTGATTCTCCTAACTGGGATAAAATTCAGGCAACTTATATCGAAACCGATATAGAAACACCGCTTGATGAAGATATCTCAATGGACGGTTACGCGGTATCTGGTTCCCTGTCGCTTAGTGACTCCGTTTTTGTTCTGGCAAACTTTGACTCAGTGGGTGACGAGTCAGACTTTGGTGATGTCGATTTAGACTCACTCAATGCCGGTCTAGGCTTTAACCATGGCATTACCGACTCTACGGACATTTTCGCTACCGTCACCTACGAAAAACTGGAGCTTGTTGGCTCTATTGATGCCATAGGCTCAGAGTCTTTTGACGAATCGGGCTACGGGGCCGGTCTGGGTATCCGCTCTATGATTACCGACTTCTTCGAGTTATCTGTCAAAGCTGACTATCTGGATATTGACGATGAAAACGCCATTCGTTATGACGCTTCAGCGTTTTTCCATCTGACCACTAACTTATCGCTGGGTGTTGGGTATAAACTGTATGATCTAGATGAAATTGATCAGGATATCGATACTATAGGTGCGAGCGTTCGTTATAGCTTCTAACCCCCTATAAGCTGGCGGATAAAGGATTATCCGTTAGCTTCCCCCAGCCTTCCTCTACTCTAATTTGAAAAACAATTCTAATTTTCTACCGATCTAACTTTAAGATATCTCCGTAGCTTCCTATACTCTACACGTGAATTTAAAATTAGCTTTAAATTCAAATGCGTATCAGCGCCTATTTTTAATAAAGGGGAAGCTAAATGACCAAAAAAGAAGAAGAGGTACTGCGCGGCGACAAGGATTTAGAACGCGAACGCCAAGCAGATGATCCCATGATTCCCGATGGTGAAGTTAACCCCATCAATACAGACTATCAGGTAGGACAAGACAACGTTGTCATGAAAATAGGTCCATTTGGACTCGATTTTCATAACCGCGTTTTTGCTATTTCTGGCTTAGCCATTGTGGCTTTCGTATTTGTTACGCTGGCTTTTCAAAATCAGGCTGGCCCAATATTTACGAATACCAAAGATTGGTTAACGGCTAACTTAGATTGGTTCTTTATTAGCGCCGCTAACATCTTTGTTATTTTGTGTCTGGTATTGGTGGTTTCACCGCTAGGCAAAGTTCGGATAGGGGGCACAGAAGCCAAACCTGACTTTTCCTATCTCGGCTGGTTTTCAATGCTGTTCGCAGCCGGTATGGGTATTGGTTTAATGTTCTATGGCGTTTCAGAGCCCATAACTCACTTCAGTACAGCCTTAGGAGGCACTGAAACCGGACCTGACGGGCTTCGTACCGACTGGGCTCCACTTGGTGGCGCAGAAGGTGATGAAGCGAAAGCAGTTGCTTTAGGTATGGCTGCAACAATATTCCACTGGGCACTACACCCGTGGGCGATTTACGCGGTTCTGGCTTTAGGTCTTGCTATTTTTTCTTTCAACAAAGGTTTACCTTTAACCATTCGCTCTATTTTCTACCCTATTCTGGGTGAACGAGTTTGGGGCTGGCCAGGCCACATCATCGATATTGTTGCTATTTTGGCAACTCTGTTCGGCTTAGCTACATCGTTAGGTTTAGGCGCGTCGCAGGCAGCCTCAGGCTTTAACTTCCTGTTTGGCTGGGACGAAGGTAATACAACACAGGTATTGTTGGTCATTGGTATCACTGCCGTTGCTTTAGTGTCAGTACTCGCCGGTCTTGAGTCAGGTGTACAGCGCTTATCTCAAATCAACATGACATTGGCAGCACTATTAATGCTGTTCGTTATCATTGTTGGACCTACTGTCGCAATTCTGACAGGCTTCGTTGACAACCTTTACAATTACATTGTGAACTTACCTGCTCTGTCTAATCCAGTTGGGCGAGAAGACTTAAACTATTCACAAGGCTGGACGTCATTTTACTGGGCTTGGTGGATAGCGTGGTCACCGTTTGTCGGTATGTTCATTGCCCGCGTTTCGCGTGGTCGCACAGTACGTGAGTTCTTGGTTTCAGTATTGCTGATTCCTTCACTCGCCTGTGTATTCTGGATGAGCGTTTTCGGCACAGCCGCTATTGAGCAGTTCCTGGCTGGCGCAGAAGAAGTTGCTAACGTCGACCTGTCATTGCAGCTATTTGTGATGTTAGAAGGTTTACCTTGGACAGGCATTACCTCATTCATCGGTATTATACTAGTTATGGTGTTCTTCATTACATCGTCTGACTCTGGTTCGTTGGTTATTGATACCATCAGTGCAGGCGGTAAAGTCGAAGCACCTGTACCACAACGTGTATTCTGGTGTACCTTTGAGGGGCTCGTTGCAATTGCCTTGATACTTGGCGGCGGCTTAGTGGCTCTGCAAGCCATGGCAGTATCAGCAGGCCTACCGTTTACTATTGTGCTTTTAGCAGCATCCGTGGCTTTAGTCCAAGGCTTGCGCTCTGAGCCAAGAGTTGGTAAAACCACAAAATAACCGACCACGAGCGACACCTCTGGGTGTCGCTCATCTTTTTTAAGGTGCTTATATGGAAGCTGAGCACGTCGAAATTCTGAACTTCTTACGCAAGTACTCTCCTTTTAACGAGTTACCTGAAGAAGAGCTTCAAATAGCGGCACGAAATACCTCTGTAGCTTACTTCAAAGCCGGCACTCAAATTCTTGAGTTCAACCAGCATATTGATGCACTCCATGTTGTCAGAAGTGGCTCAATTGAGACTTATCACAAAGACGGATCACTGTTTAACCGATTAGATGAAGGTGGCTTTTTCGGTGAAGCTGGCCTGCTCCGCAAAGGCCGCGTACGCTTTCCGGTTAAAACCATTGAAGATACACTGCTGTATTACATTCCCGGCGACTTATTTAATCGCTTTTATGACGAGTACGATGCCTTTGCCGACGCTGTTGAAGTTGAAGAGCAGCGCCGTGTCAGTCATGCGGTAAAAGAACATGAGAGTCGTAACCGAACATTATCAGCCCGAGTTGAGACTTTAATTACACGCGAGCCTATTGCTATTAATAAAAGTGCTTCAATACGCGAAGCTGCTTGTCTAATGACGGACGAGAAAGTGTCATCATTACTCATTTATGACGACGAAAAGCGTGATATTCCTGCGGGCATAATCACCGACAAAGATTTGCGTAAACGCGTACTAGCGGTCGACAAAGACGCCTCCGACCCAGTCGCCGATATTATGTCTGAGAACCTGGTGTTCGTGCAGCACAACAATCGAGTGTTTGAAGCATTTCTAACTATGCTGCGCACCAACTTGCACCATTTGCCAGTACTGCGCCAATCCAAAGTTACTGGCGTTATAGCTTTGTCGGACGTTGCCCGTCATGAATCGCAAAGCAGTCTATACATTGTTTCCAGTATTTTTAAACAAACCAGTATTGAAGAGCTTTCACAGTTAGTCCCTGACGTACATAAAAGCTTTGTGCGTATGGTTGAAGAAGACGCTAATTCACGCATTATTGGCTCCGCTATGGCGACTATTGGTCGTAGCTTTAAACAGCGACTACTGGAGTTAGCCGAGGAGAAATACGGACCACCACCAGTGCCCTACTGTTTCTTAGCACTGGGTTCTATGGCTAGAGACGAGCAAACCGTGGTGACCGACCAGGACAACGCAATGGTGCTCGATGACAGCTTTGACCCTAAACTACATGATGAATATTTCTTAAATATCGCGCAATTTGTTTCCGATGGTCTAAACGCCTGTGGTTATACCTATTGCACCGGCGATATTATGGCGACAAACCGTAACTGGCGTCAGCCTTTATCAAAATGGAAGCAGTATTTCACGGACTGGATAGAAAACCCCTCACCTGAAAAACTGCTGCATTCGTCAATTTTTTTTGACTTAGACGGTGTTAGTGGTGAAATGCGTTTTGCCAAAGAGCTCAACCAGCTCATTCGTAAAAAAGCGCCTAAGCACAAGCGCTTTCTGGGCTCTATGGCACGTAACGCGTTAAACCGTACGCCACCACTCGGTTTTTTCAAAGATTTTGTCATGGAAAAAGACGGCAAACACCGGGACAGCATTAATACAAAGCGCCGTGGAACCGGTCCTGTCGCTGACTTAATTCGTGTACATGCTTTGGCGATTGGCGCGCAACGTCAAAACTCATTTGCCCGCCTTGAGGAAATTATAGAGGCCAATATTTTGCCAAAAGGCCGTGGACCCGATTTACGTGACGCTTTGGAGTTGATCTCTATGGTGCGAATTCGTCATCAGGCGCTGGCATTAGAAGCCGGTGAGGCACCCGATAATAATGTGGCGCCGGAGGACTTGTCCGACTTTGAGCGTAAAAATTTAAAAGACGCTTTCCAAATTCTCAGTAACGCGCAGAAATACCTGCGTTACAAATATTCTGGAGGCTAATTGTGCTGTATTTGCCGCCAGACGCCGAGAATAAACAAGAGAAAAGCGCAGTAAACTGGCCGGAGCGTTTTCAGGAGCTTGCAAAAACAGCGAAGCATCCTGCGCTTAAACGCTATTATGAAGTTGGCATAGCTAGCGCAGACACTTCTATTGACAACGTACCAATGGTTGCTGTCGACTTTGAAACAACCGGCATGAACCCGGATAAACACGGTATTATCAGTATTGCAGTTGTTCCTATGACATTAGGGCGAATCGATATGAGCCAAGCTCAACAATGGGTGGTAAAGCCCCGGCGCTTGTTAACCGAAGAGTCTGTCACGATTCATGGCATAACGCACAGCGAGATAGAGCAAGCACCAGATTTGGCTGAAATCATTGATCCATTGTTAAACGCTGTTGCAGGCAAAGTTTGGGTCGTCCATTACAATGGTATTGAGCGCCCTTTTTTACAAGGTGCTTTTGAAGAGCGTTTGAACGAAACCATCCACTTCCCACTCATAGATACCATGGAAATTGAGGCACGCTTTCATCGCCAAAAACGCAGTTTGTGGGATAAGTTAACCGGCAAAAAGCCTGTTTCTATCCGTTTGGCTGACAGCCGGGAGCGTTACAATCTGCCTTTTTACGCCCCCCACGACGCCATGACCGACGCTCTTGCCTGCGGCGAGTTGCTGCAAGCACAAATTGCGCATCACTTTTCGCCAGAAACCGCCATTGGAGATATTTGGCTGCCCTAGGCCTCTTTTATCTGAGAGCGACCGGCTGATTTTGCTTGATACAATGCATTATCTGCCTCACGCATAATATCTCGAAGTTCTGTAGCCGCCATTTGTGATGACACGCCGATGCTTGTTGTACATTGCAATGTATCTTTAAAGTACAGCGCTTTCACGCTGCTCACTGCATTATAAACTCCGTTTGCAAAGCCTAACTTTTCCCGTTTCTCTGTTTCATGGAAGGCGATAGCAAACTCTTCACCACCCATACGCCCCACCACAGTGCCATCACCGGAAAATGAAAGAAGCTTTTGCCCGATTGCCGCTAGTAACGTATCACCAGCTTCATGCCCATAGCTATCATTAATGTCTTTAAAATAGTCCAAGTCGAGAATCATTAAGCCCAAACTGGCTGATTTTGGAAGGCTTTTTCGCAAATTATCCGCGTACATAAAAAATGCGCGACGATTATATAGCTGAGTTAAGCTGTCCACTTCTGCGAGTACTTTTAACTCTCTTTGTGCTTCTCGCAGCTCTTCTTCCACCGTTTTTCGTTCAGTAATATCTGCTGCCACTTCTAGCCTCACTTGGCGTCCGTCATGCCAACGGATCAAGCGGTCACGACATTGGTACCAGCAATTATTGCGTGTATTTTTAAACTCCCAAAGATACGTATCACCACTTTTCGGGAGTAAAGGGTTAGTACAAAAATCACAAGGTTTTTTTGACCTTTCTGTAAAACCTCAAAGCAACGCTTGCCTTTAACATCATCGAACTGGTTTACGCCGCCAATATTCTTTAGCGCATACTTGTTCATAAAAAGCAGTTCGTGAGTTTCAACGTCAGATACGTACACAACGGCGTCGAGACTATCCAGAATATGTTGGAGATCGGAAATTTCGGTTACTGCACTTGGTATCATAAGTTTGCGTAAAAGTACTGGCATGTGCCTTTGATTCATGTCAGGTTTTACTTTCTCATATAATTCAAAATTAAACATTATCCAATGGTCTAAAAATGAAGAATATTGTTTTTCTTACGTCAATTGCCGTCGCAAGCTTTGTTCCTTTTAGCTCTGCTCAAGTTATAAAGCCGGCACCACAGGTGACAACCCAAGCTCAAGCTGAATTTTTTGAGGCAATTAACCAGCACTGTGGCAACTCATACGCTGGCGAAGTAACAGTTGATACCCCTTCAAGTGAGGGCTTTGAAGGCCCGTTGATTATGCATGTGCGCAAGTGCGGCGATGCGAAAATTGAAATTCCTTTTCACGTTGGCGATGACCATTCGCGCACCTGGATTTTAACGCAAACAGGGTCTGGCATTAGCCTTAAACATGATCACCGCAAACCCGACGGCAACTATGACCCTTTAACCATGTATGGTGGACATACGGTCGATAAAGGCTACCCGACTGCACAGTCGTTCCCGGCTGACGCCTACTCAAAAGAATTATTTATTGAATTGGGTGTGCCGCAGTCGAATACCAATATTTGGCAAATGTATATTCACGACGACACCTTTACCTACCGCTTAATTCGCGAAGGCAGAGAATTTCGGGTGGATTTTGATTTAACAGAAACCGTTGATACTCCCCCTACTCCATGGGGCTATGCGGACTAGGTTTGAAAAACACTAATAAGAAGTCGCGCCTAAGCGCGACTTCTTGAATTTACAGCACGTCACCCGGAATACGCACGTTACCTTCCATTAAAACGCGCGCGCTGCGGCTCATAATAGCTTTTATAGCGGTCCACTGGCCGTTGACTTGCTTACATTCGGCGCCAACCTGTAAGGTGCCTGAAGGGTGACCGAAGTTAACCATGGTACGGTCATTACCGCCCGCCGCCAGGTTAACAGTAGTACCCGGAATGGCTGCGGCAGTTCCGATAGCCACTGCGGCTGTGCCCATCATGGCGTGATGCAGTTTGCCCATCGACATCGCTCGCACCAACAGATCCACGTCACTGGCGGCAATTTTCTTACCACTGGAAGCGATATAGTCTTTTGGAGGTGCCACAAAAGCCACTTTTGGGGTGTGTTGGCGGTTAGCCGCTTCAGCGACATCTTCAATCAACCCCATTTTCACTGCACCGTGCGCGCGAATGGTTTCGAAACGCTCCAAAGCTGCCGGGTCGCCGTTAATAGCTTCCTGCAGTTCGGTGCCATCATAGCCAATTTCTTCTGCATTCAGGAAAATGGTCGGAATACCGGCATTAATCAGCGTTGCTTTTAAGGTGCCGATACCGGGAACTTCTAAATCATCGATCAGATTACCGGTCGGAAACATCGACTCGCCATCTGCTGAAGGGTCCATAAACTCAACCGGCACTTCCGCTGCCGGGAAGGTAACGCCATCCAACTCAAAGTCACCGGTTTCCTGCACCTCGCCGTTGACCATAGGCACTTTATTGACGATAGTTTTGCCAATATTGGCCTGCCAAATACGGACTTCGCAAACCCCATTTTCAGGAATGCGTTCAGGCGCTACCAAACCGTTGGCAATGGCAAATGGCCCAACCGCTGACGATAAATTACCGCAGTTACCACTCCAGTCGACAAATGGCTTGTCAATGGAGACCTGACCAAACAGGTAATCCACGTCATGATCCGGCTGTTCGCTTTTAGAAACGATAACCGTTTTACTGGTGCTGGACGTCGCGCCGCCCATACCATCGGTATGCTTGGCGTAAGGATCCGGGCTGCCAATAACACGCAACAACATGGCATCTCGCACCGCCCCCGGTTGCTGCGCAGCTTCAGGCAAGTCCTGCAAACGGAAAAAGACACCTTTTGAGGTCCCGCCACGCATATAGGTGGCGGGAATTTTGATTTGTGGTTTAAACGCCATAGCTCGAACTCCTTAGCTTGCTTCCGCTTCTAAAAAGTCCTGTGCAAAGCGCTGTAATACACCACCAGCCTCGTAAATAGAGACTTCCTCTTTGGTATCCAGGCGACAAATAACCGGGACTTGCTGTGACGATCCGTCCTTACGATGAATGGTCAGCTGCAATACAGCCCCCGGTGCCGGTGTGCCTTTCACGTCGAAAGTTTCAGTACCGTCAATATTCAACGTTTTGCGCGTGGTGCCTTCTTCAAACTGCAGCGGCAATACGCCCATACCAATCAGGTTAGTCCGGTGGATACGCTCAAAGCCTTCAGCGACAATGACTTCAACACCTGCCAGGCGAACGCCTTTGGCAGCCCAGTCACGTGAAGAACCCTGACCGTAGTCCGCGCCCGCCACAATAATCAGAGGTTGCTTGTTCGTCATATAGTGCTCAATGGCTTCCCACATGCGCACCACTTTGCCTTCCGGCTCGATACGCGCCAGTGAGCCCTGAATCACATCACCATTGTCGTCACGCACCATTTCGTTAAACAACTTCGGGTTAGCGAAGGTGGCACGCTGTGCGGTCAAATGATCGCCACGGTGGGTAGCATAAGAGTTAAAGTCTTCTTCCGGCACGCCCATTTTCGACAGGTATTCACCCGCCGCACTGTCGGCCATAATCGCATTTGACGGCGATAAGTGGTCGGTGGTGATGTTATCACCCAGTACCGCCAACGGACGCAGACCGGTTAAGGTATTCTCTGCGGCTAACTCGCCTTCCCAATAAGGCGGACGGCGAATATAAGTGCTCATTTCGCGCCAATCATACAGCGGATTGTTTTTCTCACCGTAGTCGACACTCAGATTGAACATGGGGTCATAGACCTTGCGGAACTGCTCAGGCTTAACGCTCTCTTTGACGATACGGTCAATTTCTTCATCACTCGGCCAGATATCTTTAAGTGTGACCGGTTTACCATCGTGGTCATACCCCAGCACGTCTTTTTCGATATCAAAGCGGATAGTACCAGCAATTGCATACGCCACAACCAACGGCGGCGATGCTAAAAACGCTTGCTTAGCATACGGATGAATACGCCCGTCAAAGTTTCGGTTACCCGACAATACCGCGGTTGAAAACAGATCACGGTCGATGATTTCTTGCTGAATTTTCGGATCCAGCGCGCCACTCATACCGTTACACGTGGTACAGGCAAACGCCACCACGCCGAAACCTAAGTCTTCCAGTTCAGGCAGTAGCTGCGCTTCTTCCAAGTACATTTTTACGGTTTTAGAGCCCGGAGCCAATGATGACTTAACCCATGGCTTACGCGTTAAGCCCAACTTATTCGCGTTACGCGCAATCAAACCTGCTGCAATCATATTGCGTGGGTTACTGGTATTGGTACAACTGGTAATCGCCGCAATAATCACAGCACCGTCAGGCATTTTGCCCTCTTCCGGCTGTTCAATATGCTTGGCTACGCCACGCTCACTGAGTTCAGCTGCCGGCAATAAAGCATGCGGATTAGACGGCCCTGCCAGGTTACGCTCGACTTTTGACAAGTCAAAACGCAAGACTCGACCGTATTCGGCAGTTTTCAGGCTATCGCCCCACAAGCCGGTTTCTTTAGCAAACTTCTCGACCAACTCCACTTGATCGTCATCACGACCGGTTAGTTTCAAATAGTCGATAGTTTGGTTATCGATGTAGAACATTGCTGCGGTGGCACCGTATTCCGGTGTCATGTTAGAGATAGTGGCACGGTCGCCAACAGTCAATGCCTCTGCACCTTCACCGAAGAACTCAAGGTAGGCGCCAACCACTCGTTCGCGACGCAAAAACTCAGTCAACGACAACACTAAATCGGTGCCGGTAATGCCCGGACGCAATTTGCCCGTGAGTTCAACACCTACGATATCAGGCAGGCGCATATAAGAGGCGCGCCCCAGCATCACACTTTCGGCCTCCAGACCACCTACACCTACAGAAATAACGCCTAACGCATCAACCATCGGCGTGTGACTGTCGGTGCCTACACAGGTATCAACAAAAGCGACGTTGTCACGAACCTGCACCACCGGCGACATTTTCTCCAGGTTAATCTGGTGCATAATGCCGTTACCCGGTGGTATCACGTCGACGTTTTTAAACGCCGTTTTAGTCCAGTTAATAAAGTGGAAACGGTCGTCGTTACGACGGTCTTCAATAGCACGGTTTTTCTCAAACGCGTCTTTTTCGAAGCCCGCGTGCTCAACCGCCAGTGAATGGTCGACAATCAGCTGCGTTGGTACGACTGGGTTCACTTTTGCCGGGTCGCCGCCTTTTTCGGCGATAGCATCGCGTAGACCTGCTAAGTCAACCAGAGCCGTTTGCCCGAGAATGTCGTGGCAAACTACGCGTGCCGGGAACCACGGAAAGTCGTGCTCTTTCTTGCCGTAAATCAGCTGCTCTAACGACTGCGTCAGAATTTCCGGTGGGCAGCGACGTACCAAGTTCTCTGCCAGTACCCGAGAGGTGTATGGCAGTTTGTCGTAAGCGCCTGGTTCAATGGCCTCAACGGCCGCCCGAGTATCGAAATACTCGAGCGTCGTGCCGTCTAGTTTTTTACGATATTCATTGTTCATATTAACGGTCACCAATAGCTGGAACTGGACGCGCCTCTGGACCGGTGTAGTCCGCAGACGGACGAATAATACGGTTGTTAGCACGCTGTTCTTTAACGTGCGCGGTCCAGCCGGTTACCCGCGACATAACAAAAATTGGCGTAAACAATTTGGTTGGAATGCCCATGTAGTTATAGGCAGAGGCATGGAAGAAGTCCGCATTCGGGAACAACTTCTTCTCGCGCCACATAACTTCTTCACAGCGTACAGAAACATCGTACAAACGGCTATCGCCGACTTCTTCAGACAGTTTCTTCGACCACGCTTTGATGATGTCGTTACGCGGGTCAAACTCTTTGTAAATCGCATGACCGAAACCCATGATTTTTTCTTTACGCTCTAACATGCCCATCAGCGTTTGCTCGGCATCGTCGGCGTCTTTCATGTCTTCGATAAGTTCCATTGCTGCTTCGTTTGCACCACCGTGCAGTGGGCCACGTAATGAACCAATCGCGCCGGTAACACATGAATGAATGTCAGACAATGTCGATGCACAAACGCGCGCAGTAAAGGTCGACGCATTAAATTCATGCTCTGCGTATAGGATAAGTGAGGTGTTCATCACATCAGCATGCAGCTGTGACGGTGTTTTGTCGTGCAATAAACGCAGGAAGTGCGCGCCGATTGACTCTTCTTCTGAGTCCGTATCGATACGAACGCCGTCGTGAGTAAAGCGATACCAGTACAGCACGATGCCAGGGAATGTCGCTAAGAAACGCTCGATATGGTCGTCGGCTTCATCGAAGCTTTCTTCTGTTTCCAGGTTACCCAGCATTGAACAACCGGTACGCATCACATCCATCGGGTGTGCTGACTTTGGAATACGCTCCAACACGTCTTTGACTTCCTGTGGCAACACGCGCAGTGACTTTAAGCGTTTGCGGTAGTCGTCAAGTTGCGACTGAGTCGGCAATTCGCCTTTTGCCAGCAGGTACGCCACTTCTTCAAAGCTGACTTTTTCGGCAAGCTCTTTAATGTCATAGCCGCGGTAGGTTAAGCCTGAGCCGCTTTTACCAACTGTACATAGTGCCGTTTCGCCGGCTGATTGTCCGCGCAAACCTGCGCCACTTAGTTTCTTCTCTGCCATGATTTTTCCCTTCTTAATTTGTTTATTTTTTAAATAATTGGTCGAGTTTTTCTTCGAAATCGTGATAGTTCAGAAATTCATACAATTCCGCACGCGTTTGCATGTCATCGACAACCGCTTTCTGGTCACCGTTTTCTAAAATACTATTGTAGACATTCAGTGCCGCTTTGTTCATAGCTCGGAAAGCACTTAATGGATAAAGCACAATTTCTACGCCCACATCGGCCAGTTCTTGCTTGTTAAACAGCGGCGTCGCACCAAACTCGGTAATATTGGCCAGTACCGGCACATCTAGTGCATCAGTAAAGGCTTTGTAGTGTTCCAGCGTGTGCACCGCTTCGGCAAAAATTGCATCTGCACCTGCATCTACACAAGCTTGTGCGCGCTCAATAGCAGACTCGATACCTTCCTGCTGGAACGCGTCAGTGCGCGCCATAATGTAGAACTGATCATCAATACGCGCATCAACAGCCGCTTTGACACGGTCAACCATTTCGCCCTGGCTAACTATTTCTTTGTTTGGACGGTGGCCACAGCGTTTCTGCGCAACCTGATCCTCAATATGAAAACCTGCGGCGCCGGCACGGCTCATTTCTTTTACCGTACGAGCAATGTTGAATGCGCCACCCCAACCGGTATCGGCGTCCACCAACAGTGGTAAGTCGCTGGCACCGGTAATACGACGGATGTCTTCACACACGTCGTTCAACGAAGTCATTCCCAAGTCAGGCAAGCCAAAAGACGCGTTAGCCACGCCAGCACCTGACAAGTACAACGCTTTATGACCGACTTTTTCAGCCATCATGGCTGTGTAAGCATTAATGGTACCGACAATTTGCAGTGGGCTCTCGTCGGCTACGGCTTGGCGCAATTTCGCGCCTGGGCTTTGTAATTGACTCATGATACTTCCTTATGTGCTTGTAGTTTTGTTTCAATGTTTTTGCGTGATGCACTGATATGGCGGCGCATCAACAAATCGGCAAGTTCGCCATCGCGGTTCGCAATGGCGGTAATAATCGCTTTGTGTTCATCAAAAGCACGCGACACACGCGGACCATTCATACCAAGCTGAACACGGTACATGCGAACTAAAAAGTAAAGCTCGTCGCACAGCATATTAATTAAGTACTGATTTTTACTGGCAAGAATAATGCGGTAATGAAAATCGACATCCCCCGCTTCCTGGTAATAACTTTCGCCTTCACGCACCCGTTGGTTTTCCAAATGTTGCTCTAACAGTTTAGATAAGGCATCAATTTCGTCATCGGCCATTTGTTCCGCCGCAAGACGACAGGCTAACCCCTCCAGCTCTTCACGTATTTGATACAACGCAATTAAGCCTTCATAGGTTAATGTGACAACGCGAGCTCCTGCATTCGGGGTACGCTCAACCAAGTGACAACGCTCTAGTCGCGCTAATGCTTCACGCAATGGTGCCCGGCTAACATTAAACTGTTTAGCAAGACCCGCTTCACTAATTTTACTGCCGGCGGCAATATCGCCTTCGACAATTGCTTTTTGCACCGCAACAAGAACACGATCGGCTGACGTGACGGGTGATCTGAATGAGTACGACTGATCGTAAAAAGTCTGCATATATTATTTAAATAAGTAGAAAACACTTGGTTGTCGACAATCTACACAGGGTAGTCTAAATAACCACGTTTTTCAATTCTAAAACAACCGCATTGTCGACAATTTAAGCACTCCTGCACTTGGGGAAATTTGGCTTAGCAATGCCGTTTAATGATCTGATAAGATGCTTTTATGAATGACGTTTTAATGACTTTTTTTGATCTGGGGCAGTACTCACAAGCTCCGCTACCCGGCAATTACAATTATTGGCTTGTTGCCCTGTCCTACCTTGTTGCTTTTATAGCGTCATTTACCGCATTAAAGATATTTGAGCGTGCTCATCGTCATCGTTCAGTCAGCCAACAGCGAACCTGGACGCTTATTACCGCAATTGTTGCCGGTATTGGCGTCTGGAGCATGCACTTTATAGGCATGATAGCGTTCCAGTTGCCTGTGGTGGTTTCACACAGTATTGGATTGACTCTGGCCTCGATAGCCCCGGCTATTATCGGCAATTACTTTGCCTATTCTTTGCACCTGTCCGCAGACAAACTGGCTAGTTTCAAAAGAGTACGCAACCAGGTTTCAAGCAAAACAAACATTCTTTCGGGCACAATTCTAGGTGCCGGTATTGGACTAATGCACTACCTGGGCATGGAAGCTATGCAGTTAAATGCAGAGCTACTTTACTCGCCCTATTGGTTTGCGACTTCCATAGTTATTGCGGTGGCTCTAGGTATTCTTGCCATGAGTACTTATAGCCGCTCGAACACCATTCGCGGCGCCAAAAGCGAACTTCGAAAAATACAGTTTGTCACTGCGCTAATTATCGCTGCCGCTATTAGTGGTATGCACTATGTTGCGATGCTGGCCGCTCGCTTTTACGCAAATGAAACCACCAGTAGCTTAACAACCGGTGCTCAACACCAACATTTATGGCTGATTTACGCTATTGTCATTGCCGTCGCACTTATCGCGCTTATCTCCTGGGTTTCATCAGTCATTGATAGACGCTTTCAGCATAATTACCGAGCCATACGTCAGTCAGACAAGCGCATTCGGGAGCTAGCTTTCAACGATGCACTAACAGGTTTGCCGAATCGCCGCTCTCTTTTGGACTACTTATCTCAACAGCAGCAGGAAATACCTGAAGACGAACACCTTGTTCTATTTTTGCTCGACATCGACAAGTTCAAAGTTCTGAATAACACGCTTGGACCAACCTTGGGCGATTTACTGTTGCAATCAGTCACTCACAGACTCGAGCGCGTCAATTTAAACGTGCATATGGTTGCACGCCCCAGCTCTAACGAGTTTGCTGTGGTTGCCCGGGTGCGCAAGAGCAATAATCCGGTACAGGCGCAGTCGCACGCGCTGAGCATGGCTAAAACACTGCAACAAGAGCTGCAAGCGCCCTATTCATTAAAAGATTACCGTCATCAGTGCTCAATGAGTCTTGGTGCAACAGTTATCAGCGACTTAACCAAATCGTCAGAAGACATACTGGTTCAGGCGGCATTAGCCTTAGCTGAAGCAAAACGCAATGGCATGGGCGAAATTCGCTTATATCACCCTGAAATGGCCGATGCCATTGAAAAGCGAGTGAAGCTTGAGTCAGATTTACGCCATGCGATAGAAACGCGCACCGGCTTAGAGCTTTATGTGCAGCCCCAGCTTAATGAAAACCGAACTGTTATTGGCGCAGAGGCCCTTATTCGTTGGCATCATAGCGAGCGGGGAATGGTCTCTCCTGCGGAATTTATTCCGCTGGCCGAGGAAACCGGTCTTATTATTGGTCTGGGTGACTTAATTAATGAGCAAGCCTGCCAAATTATTCGTCAGTGGCAACAGCTGGGTTTAAACGACTGGGTTCTTTCTATTAATGTCAGCGCACCGCAGTTTCAGCAACTGGACTTTGTCGACAAGCTAAACAGCCTGTTGAAGCATTACGAAGTGCCTGCCGGCCAACTTAAACTAGAGTTGACTGAGAGCGTGTTAATGCAAAACCTGGATGAAGTCATTCACAAAATTAACGAGTTGAAGCAACTAGGCATTCAGTTCGCGCTCGATGACTTTGGTACGGGTTACTCATCTCTTTCCTATTTGATGAAGCTGCCGTTTGACGTTCTGAAAATTGATGTGTCGTTCGTGCGCGATATGTTTCAGTCTAAGCAAAAAGAAGCCATTGTGCAGACGATTGTGCAACTGGCACATAACCTGGGGCTTAAAGTGGTTGCCGAAGGTGTCGAAACAGAAAAGCACTTTGACTACCTGTCTTCATTAGGCTGTGACTACTTCCAGGGCTATTTATTCAGCAAACCTGTTGCCGAGCCCGAGTTTAGACAGCAAAACCAGTGAATTCGTCGTTTTCGGTTCCATTCTGTGGCTACCGCTAGTAAAGTATTGCCACCTTTTTCGACTCCGACTTTAGTCGAATAAGCTAAAAATAGACATAACTATTTGATGTTAAATAACAAAATGGATAACAAGAATGGATCCTAAAAATATAGTCGATAAAGACTCAAGCTTTTTCGGACAGCCAGGGGGCTTACAAACCCTGTTCTTTACCGAAATGTGGGAGCGCATGAGTTACTATGGCATGCGCGCGCTACTCGTTTTATTCATGACCGCCAGTCTGCAAGAAGGTGGACTCGCAATAACCGTTGCCTCTGCAACCGCTATCTACGGCCTATACACCGGTGCGGTCTATTTCATGGGCTTACCAGGCGGTTGGATTGCCGACCGTTTGTTAGGTGGTCAACGCGCCACCTGGTACGGCGGCATCATCATTATGCTTGGCCACATTGTATTGGCCATTCCTAGTGAAGCAGGCTTCTTTGTTGGTATGATTTTGGTGGTACTGGGTACCGGCCTGTTAAAGCCAAACATCACTGCTATGGTCGGTCAGCTGTACAGCTCTGACGATGATCGTCGTGATGGTGGCTATACCCTGTATTACATGGGTATCAACATCGGTTCAATCATCGGTTACTTTGTTACCGGTTACCTAATGGAAAACGCGGGTTACCATTGGGGTTTCGGTGCAGCAGCTGTTGGTATGGCATTCGGCCTTATTCAGTACAAACTGACTCAGCGTAAGTTGAACGGCGTTGGCGAAAAACCACCAAAACCAATGAGTCCTAAAGGTACGAAACGCAGTTGGGGAATCATTTGGCTGTTACTAGCAGGCCTAGCTGTTTATACCTACTTAGCACTGAACGACTACGTCACGATTGACCCAACCGTAGTTGCCGGAAACGTTGCGATTATTTTCACCGTTATATTTTTCCTATACTACCTGTCCGTTTTTATCTTCGGGAAGTTGACTCGAGATGAAATGAAGCGCCTCGGTGCGCTATTCCTAGTGTGTATTGCGTCAACGATGTTTTGGGCAGGCTTCGAACAGGCAGGTTCTTCATTTAACCTGTTTGCCCGTGACTTAACAGATCGCATGGTTGGTAGCTTCGAAATTCCAACCACTTGGTTCCAGTCACTGAACTCGATATTCCTGGTCATTATGTCGCCATTTTTTGCGGCGCTTTGGATCAACCTGAGCAAGCGTATGATCAACCCGTCGTACGGCTTTAAGAGTGCTATTGGCCTTATCATTATGGCGACAGGCTTCATTGTCATGTTCTTCGCCTCACAAGCCGCTGCAAGTGGACTTAAAGTGGCGCCATACTGGCTGGTTGCGGTTTACTTCATTCACACCGTTGGTGAACTGTGCTTAAGCCCAGTTGCCCTGAGTGCTGTGAGTAAGTTGTCACCGAAGCGTATGGCAGGCCAGATGATGGGTATCTTCGTACTCACCTACTCCATCGGTAACGTTGTTGCTGGCTTGTTGGCTGGTGGCCTTGACCCGGAGAACCCACAAGCAATGCCTGAGCTTTACTGGACCATCTTTGTGTTCGGTGTAAGCGTTGGTGCGGCGGTCTTCGTATTGGCTCTGTTTACCCGTAAATGGGAAAAACTGGCGCCGGACGATGGCGAAGACGAACACCCAGGTGCAGTTATTGATGCTAACGAGCCGGTTGGCAAACCTTAATAAAGGTTAAGAAATTAGCATTTAAAAAGGGACCTTTGGGTCCCTTTTTTAGTATGTCCGATTTACTTTTTAGGCTTTTCGGAAACGTAGATAATAATCTCACCAGCAGCAACCACGGTACCATCATCCCGTTTCGCTTCCACGGTTATTGGTTGCTCACCCACTTGCCAAGTCTGATCTGATGCCTTCGCCTCAACAGTCACGTCACTGTTTGTTTTTGCCAGATACTGAACATTCATACCTTTGGGGATCCAACGCAAATGCTTTGGAATAGAAGCTTCAGCTAATGCTCCCATCGCCATTTCCATACCATTGCACACCGCAATAGCGTGCACCGTACCAATGTGGTTCTGAACAGCTTTGCACTTTTTGAACGTAAGCTGACAAAAGTTAGGCTCTAATTCTGTAATAAGCGGCTTAATAGTTGCAAAATAAGGCGCTTTTCGAGCAAACATTGCAGAGAAAATCTTGCGCCCAAACGGCAGTTTCAAACAACGCTCGTACAAATTAATTAAATAGTTGCCATTGGCCACTCGTTATACTCCTGAAATTTAGTCGATAACTTATAAGCAATAAAAAAGCAGGCCGAAGCCTGCTTTTTCAATGAGCTTAGCTCGCTTAATTATAAGCTTGCTAAGGTTTCATTCAATACAGAGCAAGGGCGCATTGCTGCAGACACTTTCTCTGAGTTTGGCTGGTAGTAACCACCAATGTCCACTTTCTTGCCCTGAACGCCGTTCAGCTCGTCAATAATCGCTTGCTCATTGCCAGACAGCTTTTTAGACAACTTACTGAAGCGCTCGTTAAGCTCAGCATCGTCGTTTTGATTCGCCAACGCTTCTGCCCAGTACATAGCCAGATAGAAGTGAGAACCACGGTTATCAATCTCACCGGCTTTACGCGACGGCGACTTGTTCTCATCCAGGAACTTGGCCGTTGCTACGTCAAGGCTGTCAGCAAGCACTTGTACACGTTTATTATCAAAAGTGCGGCTTAGGTGCTCAAGAGACGCTGCCAGAGCCAGGAATTCACCTAAAGAGTCCCAACGTAAATGGTTTTCTTCAACAAACTGCTGAACGTGCTTAGGTGCAGAACCGCCAGCGCCTGTTTCAAATAGACCGCCGCCGTTCATCAGAGGCACAATTGACAGCATTTTCGCTGATGTACCCAGTTCCAGAATTGGGAATAAGTCGGTCAGGTAGTCACGCAGAACGTTACCAGTAACCGAAATAGTGTCCTTACCTTCTTTAACACGCTGCAATGTGTGGCGAGTAGCTTCTACCGGCGCCATAATTTGGATATCAAGACCGTCGGTGTCGTGCTCTTTTAAATACTCTTCGACTTTCTTAATTAACTGAGCGTCGTGTGCACGGTTGCTGTCCAGCCAGAATACCGCAGGCATACCGCTTAAGCGTGAACGGTTAACCGCCAGTTTCACCCAGTCACGGATAGGTGCGTCTTTCACCTGACACATACGCCAGATATCGCCTTCCTCAACCTTGTGTTCAAACACAACGTCGCCCGCTTTGTTTAAGACTTTGATAACACCGTCTGCCGGAATTTCAAACGTCTTATCGTGAGAACCATACTCTTCTGCTTTTTGTGCCATTAGGCCCACGTTAGGTACTGTACCCATAGTGGATGGGTCGAACGCGCCGTTTTCTTTACAGAAGTCAATGGTTTCCTGGTAAAGGCCCGCATAACAGCGATCTGGAATCATCGCTTTTGCATCTTGGCGGCTGTCATTTTTGTCCCACATTTTGCCCGAATCACGAATCATTGCAGGCATTGAGGCGTCAATGATTATGTCACTTGGTACGTGCAGGTTGGTAATGCCTTTGTGCGAATTAACCATCGCCAGTTCTGGCTGCTTCGAGTAAACCGCTTCCAGGTCAGACTCAATTTCAGCGCGCTTATCAGCGTCCAGCTTCTCAAGCTTGTTGTACAAGTCGCCAATACCGTTGCTGGCATCAAACTCAATGTCTTTCATGACGTCGGCATGTTTCTCTAGAACGTCTTTAAAGAAAACACGTACGGCATGACCAAACATAATTGGATCTGACACTTTCATCATGGTTGCTTTTAAGTGCAACGACAGTAAAACGCCTTCTTCTTTTGCCGCAGCGGTTTCTTTTTCAAAGAACGCCTGCAACTGCTTTTTGCTCATTGTTGCAGCGTCAACCACTTCGCCGGCTAATACTGGAACAGACTCTTTCAAAACTTTCTGCTCGCCATTAGCTTCTAAGACAATTTTAAAGCTATCATCAGCAGCAGATGTCATTGACTTTTCGCTGCTGTAAAAGTCGCCGTCGCTCATATGAGCTACATGAGACTTAGAGTCTTTAGACCACTCTCCCATACGATGTGGGTTCTTTTTCGCATAGTTTTTAACAGCACTTGGTGCGCGGCGATCAGAGTTACCTTCACGCAGCACAGGGTTTACCGCACTGCCTTTTACTTTGTCGTAACGTGCGCGAACGTCTTTTTCTTCGTCTGTTTGCGGGTCAAACGGGAAGTCAGGCAGTTTGTAGCCTTGTTCCTGAAGCTCTTTAATACATGCCGTCATTTGTGGAATTGACGCACTAATGTTCGGCAGTTTAATAATGTTTGCTTCGGCAGTTTTTGCCATTTCACCCAGCTCTGCTAAAGCGTCTGACTGACGTTGCTCTTCGGTCAGGTACTCCGGAAACTGCGAAATAATACGACCAGCCAAAGAAATATCGCGGGTCTCCACTGAAACACCTGCCGCTTTTGTAAACGCTTCAATAATTGGCAACAACGAGTATGTCGCCAAGCGTGGCGCCTCGTCCGTTTCAGTGTAAATAATCTTTGCTTTATCAGTCGACATAGTCATTCCTATTCGTTGGACCTAAAGTAAATATGCAAAAAAAGTGGCACGATTATAGGCGATTTGGCCTTAAATTACCATGTACCAATGTTTTCCATTGACACCCAAGGCTCCTGTTCTAGTAAGCGTTCACCTTTTTGCAGCAATTCAATTGAAATATTATCTGGTGAGCGAACAAACGCCATATGACCATCGCGCGGTGGGCGATTAATAATAATTCCATTATCTTTTAGCTTCTGACATAACTCATAAATATTCTCTACTTCAAAAGCTAAGTGCCCGAAGTTACGACCGCCACTATAGGTTTCTGGATCCCAGTTGTAAGTGAGCTCAAGCTCTGGAAAGCGCTTTTCCTTAGCGAGCTCGAAGTCATCAGAAGCAGCAAGGTAAACCAAGGTAAATCGGCCCTTCTCAACTTCCTTACGCGACACCTCTTTCATACCAAGCAAGTCGCAATAAAAGTGTAACGAACGCTCTAAATCATGAACCCGAACCATTGTATGTAAATATCGCATTGCCTACTCCTTGAGCATTTTTCTTGATCTATATTAAAGATACATTTAATATGCACTTATTAAACATGCATTGGGAATGTTTATTATGAAACCTAATACGTTACTCAAAACCTCTAACACCTCTATGGTGGTGTTTCTTCTGCTTTCAATTGTTGTGTTTTATCTAGCTTGGTTTCAGGAAGAAAACCTGCCACTAATGCTGCTCGTATTCTTACACTTATCGCAAGTGATTCTAGCCGGCTTATTTAAAGTCGCTTATGTCTTCCGTCTTATTGCGCAAAATCAGTTAGGGCAAAGTCTGCGCTAACTATTCAGCCGCTGCTTGCGCTCTCGCCAGTCTGGCAGATACGTATCCATAAGGCGGTAGAAGCGTTTGTTGTGGTAACGCTCATACAAATGCGTGAGCTCATGCACCACAACGTATTCGAGGCTCTCTGCCGCTTTATGAATTAAGTCGAAGTTTAACCAAATTTTATGGGTACGAATATTACAGCTGCCCCAACGGGTCTTCATCTTCCGCACGCCAAACTCACTGGCAGCTACGCCCATAATGGGTTGCCAATGTTCCAGTAGCTGCGCAATACGTTCTTTTAACTGGGCCCGAAGCCATTTATCCAGTTGTTTTTTACGGGCTTCTAAGTTGGACGGATCAGACATACTTAAGGTGAGTATCTTGGTTTCGCCGCAGAGCGTTACCGCGCTAAGCTGGAGAAATGCGCTTTTGCGTACGGCCTTTAAACGGTAGCTTTGCCCTTCAACAACGATCTCTGCATGGTCTTCGTAAGACTGAACCCGCGGCGTTGTTTCTTGTCTCTGCAGCAGTTTTTGTTGCTGCTCTTTTATCCATTCACTTCGGGCTTCTATAACCGACTGAATATAGGCTCCCGGCCAGTGTTTTGGTGCTGACACATGAACGCAGCCGGGCTCTTTTATCCGTAGATACAGGTGTTTAATGCGCTTGCGAGTTATTTCAACTTTGCAATCGCCTACATACATGAGTTACTCACTTGTTTCTCGTGCAGAGTGCTGGCTGACTTGTGCATGCTGGCCCTGCAATAAAGTTTTTAACTCTCGAATCTCATCCTGCAGTTCTCGCATAGTTGGCTCAGGCCCCTGCTCTTCTTCAAGCTGTTGACGTAATTCCTCAGCCTCAGCCTGACTTTCTTTGTCCATGACATTCACAACAATACCAATGACCATATTCAAGAACGCAAAAGCGGTGAGGAATATAAAAGACATATAGAACATCCAGCTCCACGGATACACCTCCATGGTTTCGTATTGAACGTCCGTCCAGTCTTCAAAGGTCATAACGCGGAACAGTGTCAGCATGGATACCGCAATGTTCTTCCACAGGAACGGGTTAATATCGGCAAACAAATAACTGCCTACTGCGGCATAGATGTAGAAGATAATAAACATCAGCAATACCACATAGCCCATTTGCGGCAATGCTTTTAACAGCGAGGTAATTAACGTTCGCAGCTCCGGGATAATGGAAATCATCCTTAACACTCGGAAAATTCTGACTAAGCGAGCCAATAACGCCAGTTCCGAGTCATTAATCGGAATTAAACTGACAACCACAACCAGGGTGTCAAAGACATTCCAGCCGTTTTTAAAGAAATTCTTTTTGTCGTGATCAGCAATAAAGCGAATGCTGATTTCAACCACAAAGAAAACGGTAATAAACCAGTCCAAGCCCAACAATAGGTTATTAGCAATGCCCGGAAGCTCATAAGTTTTCGCACCAATTTCCAGTGCAGAAATAATAATGACGGCGATAACCGCAAATTCAAAAACCCGGTTACTTTTTAGCGCAAATAATTGTTTTTTTACATTCTCGTACATGGTTTACACAAACACCCAAAATAGGACTGCAGCAAGCACCAGGCGATAAATAACGTAAGGCCACATACCAAAGTCATTAAGCCATTTTAAAAAGAAATGAATGGCGGTAATAGCGGTAATAAAAGAAGCGACACCGCCCACGATAAAGCCATTCCAGTCAACCGCTATGCCGTCGTTGTAAATGCTCAGCAGCTTTATTAACGCAGCGGCTGTCGTAATTGGTATGGCCATAAAAAACGAGAACTTTGAAGCCGTTTCGCGATCGAGCCCCATAAACAGGCCTGCGGTAATTGTCGCTCCTGAACGCGATGTGCCGGGAATAAGCGCAACAGCCTGTGCTAAACCAACAATAATGGCGTCTTTTAAACCAACTGACTCAAGCTGGCGACGGCCGCGTCCCCAACGGTCAGCAACAGCCAGCAACACCGCAAATACCACAGTGGTGGTTATGATAACCCATACCGCTCGCAGTACCGTATCGATATAGTCAAGCAGTAGCACTCCGAAAACGCAGGCAGGAATGGTGGCAATAACGACCATCCAACCTAGTTTACTACGGCCAACATTTTGCCGGATCGGAATAGAGCGAAGACCGTCTGAAAACAGCGCACCGACGTCTTTGCGGAAGTACAGAATCACCGCCAGCAAGGTACCCACATGCACCGACAAATCAAAACCAACACCTTGGTCCTCCCAACCGGTAAGCACTGGCATGAGAATAAGGTGCGCTGAACTGGAAATCGGTAAAAACTCAGTAATACCCTGCACTATCCCTAGTATAATGGCTTGCCACAGCTCCATTTAACGACTCGCTCTTTGTCTTTAATTACTCAAAAATTGGCGAGCATTATAAACCGAAGTGGGCACCACCGTCATAGTTTTGCATGAAGTTTTTTAATGATGTTTTCCGCCTGTTCGTCCGCCACTAAAAAGCACAGGTTATGTCGACTGGCGCCCTGACAAATCAAGCGTATAGGCACCGGCGATGCAGCCTCTAACACCCAGGGAGAAATATCGCCAAAGTGGCCAATATCATTGCCAATGACAGCAATAAGACTCAGACCCTGCTCAATCGTTACGGTCGCAAATTCCCGCAACTCCTCCAACATGGCTTCGGGTAACACAGAAAGGCCATTCGCTTGCGAGCCTTCCTCGTCCAGAGTCAGTGCAATGCTCACCTCAGAGGTGGTCACTAAGTCCACACTGATATCATAGCGTGCCAGAATGTCGAACAGACGTGCTAAAAAGCCGGTCGCATGCAACATATCGACACTATTTACCGTCAACAGCGTCTGGTTTTTACGGCGCGCCAGTGCACGAATAGAGGGGCGTTCATCGGGCTCTGGCAAAATAAGCGTGCCGCCTTTTTCTGGATGGCGACTATGACCCACAAAGACCTTAATGCCGTTTTCAATAGCAGGTTTCAGACTTTTAGGATGCAGCACTTTTGCACCGAAGGTCGCCAATTCTGCAGCCTCGGCAAAGCTAATTTGCTCTAAAGGTCTGGCGTCTGAGCAAATACGCGGGTCAGTTGTGTAAATACCGGCGACATCCGTCCAGATATTCAGCTGTTCAGCGTCGAGGGCGGCAGCCAGTATTGCCGCACTGTAGTCACTGCCTCCGCGCCCTAAGGTCGTAGTATTGCCCTCCTCGCTGGAGCCAATAAAGCCCTGAGTCACCACTCTGGCGCCTTGATTTAACTGTTCCCGTAAATCAGCACAGTGCTCTCGGGTCTTGTCAATATTGGGGGACGCATTACCAAAATGACTATTAGTGACTAACAAAGAGCGCGCATCAGCGACTTCGACATTTGTCGCTGATGTTTTTGACCAGTAGGCCGCAAACAAACGAGACGAACATCGCTCACCAAAACTTAATAGCTCATCCCGCTTTTGCCGTTGATGGCTTTCCAATGCGGAAGGCGCTTGTTGAACCAAAATGTGTAACAGCTGATGCAACTGCGAGAGATGATGATGTACCGCATTTTCTTTAGGTAACGCAGACGCCGCCTGGCAATGAATATCGACAATTTCATCGAACAAGCGTTGGCGTTCTGTTTGCGTGTGAGAATGGCTTATTGCTACTAAGCGGTTGGTGACTCCGGCACAGGCGCTGACCACAACAAGCGTCGGATTATCCTGACGTTCAACAACGTCGACACAAGCTTGAATCGATTCGGCATTGGCCATACTGGTGCCGCCGAACTTCGCAACATGAATGGGTAACATAGTTTCCCCTGAACTGAATACAACAACGTTCAGAGAGCTTAAAAAGGAGGGTCTCCAGAAGCTCTCCACCTAGCGGTGACAGCCGCAAGTGTTCAAACTCGACGGCCGACGCAAGCCATTCCATGCACTTGCGCCTCGGCGGTTACTCCCCTCGCTTAGCTCTTTGGTAGATGCTTGCTAAGCTGCCTGAGTACCGCACCTCTTCCAGACGTTAGTAAACCACAAATTGTGGTTTAAATTCAATCTACGACTGCTTTAACGTGTCCATATCAATGACAAAACGATACTTCACATCGCCTTTCTTCATGCGTTTGAACGCGTCATTGATGTTTTTGATATCCAGCATTTCAACGTCGCAGTGAATGTCATGCTCGGCACAAAAGTCTAGCATTTCCTGAGTTTCAGGAATACCACCAATGAGCGAGCCCGCTAAGACACGACGCTTCATTACTAGTTGCCCAGCCTGTAAAGCAGGGTCTACCGGCTCCAATAAGCCAACCAGAATATGCGTGCCATCGACTTTCAGGCAGTTAATGTACGGGTTTAAATCGTGCTGTACCGGTACAGTATCGAGCAAGAAATCGAAGGTTTCTGTCGCCTCTTCCATTTGTTTTTCATCGGTCGAGATAATAACGTGGTCAGCGCCTTGCTTTTTAGCTTCGCTGACTTTGCTCTCAGAGCGCGTGAAAATAGTGACTTCAGCACCCATGGCTTTGGCAAACTTTACACCCATGTGACCTAAGCCACCCATACCAATGACACCAACCTTATGGCCTTCTTTCACACCGAAGTGTCTTAGCGGTGAGTAGGTTGTAATACCCGCACAAAGCAATGGCGCCGCCTTCGCAGCATCCAGCTTTTCAGGAACCCGAACCACAAAACGGTCACTGACAACGATTTTTTCTGAGTAACCACCGTAAGTAATGCTCTTATCGTGCAAGTCTTCGCCGTTGTATGTTGGCACCATGCCATTCAGACAGTATTGCTCTAAGCCCTGGTCGCACGAACTGCACTCACGGCATGAGTCGACCATACAGCCAACACCCACTAAGTCACCTTCGCTGTAATTCTTAACATCCTTACCAACAGAAGTGACACGACCAATAATTTCATGGCCCGGAACCACCGGATAAATGGTGCCGCCCCAGTCATTTTCAGCGTAATGAATGTCGGTATGACACACACCGCAATAAAGAATATCGATAGCAACGTCGTCGTCTCTTAGTTCGCGACGTTCAATACCGTAAGGGGCTAAACCTGAGTGTTCAGATTCTGCTGCGTATGCCTTGGTCATAAAAACTCCTTCTTAAAATGGTGTAGTACTTCTACTGTGCATTTCGCATTTTGGATTGCACCATAACATCCAAACCCCTAGTATTTTAGCAACAATAACGATAATTAAAGGTTCAATGATGAAAAAGGCACTGATTGCGGTTTCTATTTCTTTACTACTAGGTGGCTGCGGCGATGCAACCAATAGCTCTGGCTCTGAAAAAGCCGGTTCAGTTATCAAGCAGTCATCCGTTTCCGAGCAGCTCGATACTATTTATAACGACTACTTTGAACAGAACCTCAAACTGAACCCGCTGCTGGCGACTTACATTGGCGATAAGCGGTACAATGACCAGTTACCCAATTACCTTTCCAAACAACATATTGCCAAGCAGCGTGACTTAAACCAGCGCTTTTTGGAGAAAATATCCGGCATTAATGTCGAACAATTGTCGCGCAGTCAACGCATCAGCTACGACATTTTTAAACGCAAGCTGGAATTGGAGCTAGAAGGTCTGAAGTATCCAGAGCATCTTATTCCAATTAACCAGTTTTATAACCTCGCAGGACGTTTAGCGATGCTTGGCTCCGGTGAGTCTGCACAACCTTTTAATACAGTTCAGGATTATGAAAACTGGGCACTGCGAATGGAACAAATTCCGCGTTTATTTGAACAAGCCATTGCCAATATGAAAGAAGGTGTAGAAAAAAACATTGTTCAACCACGCGTGCTGATTGAAAAAGCCATACCGCAAATTACCGCACACATTGATGAGAATGTAGAAAACACCTTGTTTTGGGCACCTATAACTAATATGCCGGAGTCTGTCACAGAGTCAGAAGCAAAGCAGCTTCAACAACGCTACAAACAGGTATTAAGTGATACAGTTATGCCTGCCTATAAAAAGTTGGCCACCTATCTAAAAGAAGAATATTTACCACACACTCGCACCGAAAGCTTTGGCATTGGCCAACTCCCGGGTGGCGATGCATGGTATCAACACAGAATTGAAGCCAACACCTCGACTCAACTCAGCGCCGATCGCATTCATAAAATAGGCAAAGACGAAGTAGCGCGCATTCACTCGGAAATGCGCGACATTATGGAAGAAATTGAATTCGATGGTAACTTAGCGCAGTTCTTTGACTTCATGACCAATGATCCGCAATTTATTTACGAAAGCCGTGAAGCTATGGTTGAAGACTACCGTTCACTGCGCAGCACGGTCGACGAACGAGTCAGCCAACTTTTCGATATATTCCCCAAAGCAGACTACGAAGTCAGAAAGGTGGAAGAATTCCGCGAGCAGTCAGCCAGTTCGGGGTCTTATCAGTCAGCGCCTGTCGATGGCTCACGCCCGGCGATATTTTACCTGAACACCTATGATTTAGGCTCGCGCCCGAATTGGGCTAAAACGGCACTGTTTTTACACGAAGCCGCGCCGGGCCACCACTTTCAAATTTCCATTCAGCAGGAACTTGAAGACTTGCCCGAGTTCCGCAAGTACGGTCGTGAAACCGCTTATACAGAGGGCTGGGGACTGTATTCTGAAGCATTGGGTTACGATTTAGGTTTATATGACGACCCATACCAACGCTTTGGCCAGCTGGCTGCTGAATTGTGGCGCTCTATTCGATTAGTCGTGGATACTGGCATTCATTCAAAAGGCTGGACGCGTCAGGAGGTGCTTGACTATATGTATGCAAATGCGCCGGTAGCTGAGGCGCGGGCAGTTTCTGAAGCAGAGCGTTTTATGGCGCTACCGGGGCAAGCTCTTGCCTACAAAGTCGGTGAATTAAAAATCAGTGAATTACGTCGCCGTGCGGAAGACAAGCTTGGTGACAAATTTGATATTAAAGAGTTTCACCGTGTGGTACTGGAAGACGGCGCTGTACCGCTGGTTATACTGGAGCAAAAGGTCAGACGCTGGATAGCCGAACGACTTTAGAGCAGATGATCGACCGGCAGGCGTGCGGTTAACCACACCGTTAAGCGTCTGCCGATGCCTGCCCCAGGCTCTTTGTAAAGCTTTTGCGCCGGAATTTGGCTTTTATCAAGCCAATACAGTTTATAAAACCGATTCAACCTCGCTTCGTAAGTACGCATGGGTAACTCGTGGTCAAACATTGAGTTAATTTGCATGGCCATCGCTTCCGATTCAATGATAATACCGGACTCTGTGTTAATCTGAGCTGATCTTGGATCGAAGTTAAACGAACCAACGAATACCTTGTTACCGTCAACCGTTACTGTTTTTGCGTGCAGGCTCGACGCCGAACGACGAAAGTACGGTTTCATGTCTTTTCGAAGCGTTTCTTCTGTTCGGCGAAGTTCAAACAACTTTACACCTGCCAGTAATAAACGACGACGGCGACGCTGATAACCGGCATGCACCGCTGGTACGTCCGTCACCGCCAGGGAGTTGGTCAATACTCGTACCTCAACCCCCTGCTCTGCCAGTTTTTCTAACTCTTTCACACCGGTTGCCGTTGGTACAAAGTATGGCGATACCAACAAAATAGACTGAGTAGCCGAACCAATAGTTTTCGCTATCTGCTGGGTTAAAGAGCGTTTTGGTTTTGAGGATAGGTCTGCTTTTAAAGGGTCATCACTCACTACTTGTGCCAACGCCGAAAATGCCGGTATGGCTTTGGTATCATCCGTCAGCTGTTTATCGGACAACACGTATTGATTCAAATCTTTGGTTTCCTGCTTAGACTCAAAGACTTTCCAAATCTCTTCAAACAGTCGACTGCGGTGACTTCGTTTTATCAGCGAAATAGACCGAGACAGTGCACACAGCCAATAGTGACGCCAGTCTTCCATTATTTTGGCAACTACCGGGCCTCGGGCAATTACGTCTAAGTCCGAGAAAAGCTGACCAGCATGCGTACCGAAATATTCGTCGCCGACATTACGGCCTCCGACAATAGCAATGCGATCGTCGATGATCATGGCTTTATTGTGCATCCGCCGGTTCATACGCTTAAAGTCTGTCAGCCAGTTCACCCAGCGCCAGCGGCGGTGTTTGAATGGGTTAAAAAACTTAACGTTAAAGTTGCTGCGACTGGACAGGTCGCGTAGTAAAGGCTCGATAGGCTTGCTGTGGTGATCATCGAGTAACAAGTCGACAGTAACGCCCCGCTCAACCGCGTTAAGCAGCTCTTTCAACAGCGTTAAACCGCTGGTATCCGGTCGCCACAGGTAGTATTGCAGAGCAATATGCTGCTTCGCCGAGCGCAACAGCTTTACCCGCTCAATAAGTGCCTGATGCGCATCGGACAGCAGTTGAAATTGACTGGCCTGTGCAACTTTAGCCTTGGGTGTCATCGTAGCTTTTCCATAGCCTCTTCAAGTCCTTCAATGGTCAGCGGATACATTCGACCGGCCATTAAGTCGTTTATCATTCGAACCGACATGTAATACTGCCAATATTGCTTAGGTTGCGGGTTTAACCAAGCCACTTTGTCAAAATGGCGAGTTAAGCGCTCCAGCCATGCCTGACCAGGTTCTTCATTCCAATGCTCAACACTGCCTCCGGGGTAAGCAATTTCGTACGGACCCATAGTGGCATCCCCCACAAACAACAACTTATAGTCTTCGCCGTAGGTTTGAATCAGTTGCTGAGTAGGAATCTGCTCTTCCCGGCGACGGCTGTTCGCACGCCAAACACCTTCATACACGCAGTTGTGAAAATAAAACAGTTCTAAGTGTTTAAATTCACTTTTCAGTGCCGTAAATAGCTGTTCACACTGATAAATGTAGTCGTCCATTGAGCCGCCAACGTCCAGCAGAAGAATGATTTTAACGGCATTATGCCGCTCTGCTCGCCATTTTAAATCAAGCAAACCACCTTTTCTGGACGTTGCGGCTATAGTTTCATCAAGATCAAGCTCTGACGCAGCTCCGGTACGCGCGAATTGCCTTAATTTACGCAACGCGACCTGAAAGCCCCGTTGCTCCAGCCGCGCGTTCTTATCTAAGTCTTTAAACTCTCGCTTATCCCAAACCTTTGACGCGCTGCGATTCCGATTACCGTCCTGGCCAATGCGAATGCCGCCCGGATGATACCCGTAAGCCCCAAACGGCGAGGTACCACCGGTGCCTATCCACTTAGAACCGCCTTGGTGCCGCTTTTGCTGCTCCTTAAGGCGCTCGTGAAAGGTTTTAATTAACTCTTCCAGGCTACCAAGCTGCTGAACTTTTTGTTTTTCTTCCTCACTAAGCTCACGCTTTAAGGCGTTCTCAAGCCAGTCGTTCGGAATTTTGTCGGCGACATCGGTCTTTGCCACCTTTTCGACGTACTCGCTAAACGCGCGGTCAAACTTGTCATAGTACGACTCATCTTTAATCAGAATGAGCCGCGACAAATGGTAGAACTGGTCAACATCGGCAAACGCGAGGTTAGCCTTCATTGCCGCCAATAAATCTAACCACTCCGTAATGCTGGTTTTTAGCCCATGTCGACGTAATGTCTGAAAAAACTCAACAAACATAACAACTACCGGCGCTGCATGCGGGCAAGTTCAGTCACTCGTTCAATATCCTGCTCATGTTTCAATAACGCACCAGAGAGCGGCAATAAGTCACCACTTTGCTGGCTTTGTTTTAACTGGCTGGCACTGACATCTTCAGTCAGTAACAGGCGTAACCAATCTAACAGTTCAGATGTTGACGGCTTTTTCTTAAGCCCGGGCACTTCGCGCAAATCAAAGAACAGCGACAATGCTGTATCAATCAGCTCTTTCTGAATATCCGGATAATGCACATCAACAATTTGTTTCAGAGTCGCCTCGTCAGGAAACTGGATGTAGTGGAAAAAACAGCGTCTTAAAAAAGCATCCGGCAACGCCTTTTCGTTATTCGAGGTAATGAGAACAATAGGACGTACACGCGCCTTTACTTGCTCTCCGGTTTCGTAAACATGGAACGCCATTTGGTCGAGTTCATGCAGTAAGTCGTTGGGAAACTCCACATCGGCTTTGTCAATTTCATCAATGAGCAGTACCGGCCGTCTATCGGCAGTAAAGGCCTGCCAAAGTTTACCGGGGCGAATGTAGTTGCTAATGTCATGAACTTTGTCACTACCGAGTTGGCTGTCACGCAGGCGCGACACGGCGTCATATTCATACAGCCCCTGTTGCGCTTTAGTGGTCGACTTAATAGACCAGGTCAGCAGCTCGGTGCTCAATGCATCGGCCAACTCTTCTGCCAGGCGTGTTTTACCAGTACCGGGCTCCCCTTTTAGTAATAAGGGTTTCTCCAGTGTTACCGCTGCATTAACGGCTGTCGCCAACTCTTTAGATACTACGTAAGAACGACTATTAAACTCCATTCGGCGATCCTATTCTGTTTTTGTCTTAAAAGTGGTGCCCATACTATCGCAAACGCTTATGTGTGTGCGAACTCTGACGCTCTTCAAAGCGTTTAAGGGCTTCGGCAATATCCATTTTAACAAAAGGTTTAGTGACATAATCATCCATCCCCGCATCTATCGCTTGTCTGCGAGTTTCGGGAAAGGCATCCGCTGTTAGCGCCACAATATAAGGCTGTTTTATCTTCATTCCACGCAGCTTTTGGGTAGCCTGCATGCCGTCAATATTCGGCATGTGCACGTCCATAAACAGCGCGTCGTAGGAATGCGTACCGAACAATTTAAAGGCCTTTTCGGCATTGCTGACAATTTCCACTTTTTGCCCAAGCGACATCAGCATTTCTTTGATAATTAGCTGGTTAACTCGGTTGTCATCAACCACCAAAACACGGTGGGTCGCAAGGCTTGGCAGCTCTCTTTTGGGCGTATGCGCACTTGCTCCTGTTTGTGTCCTCATGGGAAGCACGACAGTAAAACACGAACCTTCGCCGGGCACACTGTCGACCCGAATAGTGCCATCGAGCAACTGCACCAAACTTCGGACAATTGCCAGTCCCAAACCACTGCCGCCCTTCGGCCTGTTCAAACCGTACTTTTCCTGCTCAAACAGCTGCCAAATACGCTGGGTATTTTCAATGCCTACGCCGGTGTCTTTCACTTCTATAATAAGCTCTCCGACAAAGTCAGACTCCCGGTCCCAGCTAGCAGAAAGACTAATTTCGCCGGTCTCAGTAAACTTCATGGCATTATTCACCAAGTTACTGACCACTTGCGCCGTACGCGACTGATCCATTTGTGTCACTTCAGGAATATCCGGGGCTATATTCAGAGTAAACTTGAGGCCTTTGTCGACGATTGGCTTTTCAAACAAATGCGCAATGTGCTCAAGCACTTTTTTAGGCGAATGCGAGCCCAAAACCAGCTTTAACTGCCCTTCTTCCGCTTTGGTCAGGTCGAGAATATCGTTCAAAGTAGTCAGCAAATAGTCGCCACTGTCTTTAATGGTTTCAACCAGATCACGCTGCTTACTGTTGAGCTCTGACGCTTCTAAAACCGACGTAACTCCGAGAATACCGTGCAATGGCGTGCGTATTTCATGAGACATGTTCGCCAAAAATACGTTTTTCGCGTGCGCTGCTCGTTTTGCGTCTAATTCAGACTGCTTCTGTTCAGTCAAGTCAGTCACGGTTCCGGTAAAACGAGTGGCTCTGCCGTTTTCGTCATGCTCAATGACTTTTCCGCGGTCCAACACATAAACCCAACTGCCATTTCTGTGACGAATACGGTGCTCGCTCTCGTAATAAGGCGTTACACCATCAAGGTGGTTCTTTATCGACTCCCACACTTGCTCATAGTCGTCGGGGTGCAAAATACTGGACCAGTTCGCCACGTGCGCTTCTAGTTCATGCAGCTCCCAACCAAACATCTGTGCCCAGCGCTCGTTATACAAAGTCACACCGGTTTGCGGGTTCCATTCCCAGGTACCCAAACGTGTCGCATCCAGCAAGAGTTTAAGGCGATTACGCTCTGTTTCTAAGGCTAGCTCCAACTGCTTACGCTCGGTAATATCAATAAGATACCCGTACAAGTAATTCACGCCATCATCGTCGGTGATAACCACCGTGGTATCCGATACCCAAATATCGTGCCCATTGGCATGCTTTAAGCGGTAGTCTTCGTGAGTAATAGACTCTCCAGACTCAAGACTGGTGAGTGCTTCAACTTCTGTCAGAACCCGAGGCAAGTCTTCTTCGTGCACCAGCGACTGATACTCGATATCGCGATTCATTAACTGGTCTTTCGGGTAACCCAAAAGCGCTTCGACATTGTCTGACACGAACAGAACCGGCCAGCCCGGCACATCTTCCCAAATAAAAAGACTCAGGCAGTTCCCTGCGTTTAATAGCGCGGCGAGGTTATCATTTGAAATTGGCGTTTTCATTGAAGCGCGAATAGTCCTTGTTACTCAGGCAGTTTGCCCACTGAAAAACATAGTGTACACTGACGCCAACAATAACATAAAAATAACCAATTCCGGATGAGTCAGGCGAACGTCAACGAATGGCAAAACGCATTATTACAACAGGTTGATCAGCTCATTGAGCTGGCCAAGACTCGCCTGCCCGCTAAAAATAAACCCACGGTTCGTGGTCCTGAGTACTGCCAACGCTTTGCTAAACACCACTACGTACGAGCTGCCGATTTAATGAAAGAGGGTCAAGGGTTTGAAGCAGCTAAGCATTTTCGCCGCGCTGCACTGTTCGGACACAGCAAAGCCATGCTGTATTTAGGCCAAATGTTTATGCAAGGTCGCGACTTACCCCACAGTATTTTTCATGCCTGCTGTTGGTTAACATTGGCAGAAAATGCCGGTGAAGAGGGAGCAAGCGAACTGCTGCAGTCACTGATTCATCAATTAACCGCAAAACAACTGAATAGCGCCCGACGCTTGGCCGCCGAGCGTTTTGAACAGTTATGCGACGCCAGTTTTGATACTCACGGCTTGTAAGGGTTTTAACAACTAAGGCGTCCAGAGTTTTACTTTTTCTCTTAACGTGCCGTTTTCTACCCAGTCTTGTAATTGGTCACCCATTCGACGTCCAGCGTCAATTGCTTTACGCCAGTAGTTCATGCGTGTTTCTGCATCTAAATTAGCAAAGTCGGTTCTGTCCGGAATTTTTCCGTAAGGTAACGATTTTATAAACGCTTCTGACGGACTAATAAAAATAACATTAGGCCACTTCTTGCCAGTAGTCCGACGCCAGGTAAGTCGTTTATCGAACCAGCCCGGAATAACGTCTCGATTAAAGTGCGGGTATAGCACCAAACCGTCGACATTGCTGAAATCGAGATCGAAGTGGTAGTCAGTGACACCGCCGTCACGGTAAATGCCTTTAGGCGCACCAGGAATGTCCTTAACTCCATCGAGCACTAAAGGAATTGAGCCAGTCGCCAAAATAGCGGGCTGGAAGTTCTCCTGGCTCAGCGCGACTCGGGTAGTGGGTAAATCATTCCAGTCTTTTGTAAACGCGGCATCAGAGTCAGGGTGGTGGAAAATAACACGCTCATAAAAGCGACCTAACCAACGTCGGTTAATGCCGTTAGCAACCGCTGAATTCAACAGTCCAACGAGTTGTCGACGTGACTCCGAGGCTGTCCACCCGCGACACCGGGCAACAATAAAGTGATGACGGAACGCTGACTGCCCCAATATTTCTTCAACGGCTTTGTCAGAAATGTACTTATCGAGCAATATTTTGGCTTCGCTGGTAATTTCCGCCCGATCCGGCTTTTCGCTGTAGGTTTGTGTGCTGTAGAGCTGACAAAACAAGTCACTGGCAGCAACCGGGTCCTGCTGACCAAGCGCCGCAAAACGCCATGCACCGGCAGAGGTGCCCAGTGTGTTTAAGGGCTTGTCGTTATTTTTAAAAAAGTCGCCGAACATCCAACGGTCAATGCCCTGCAGCACAAACCACTTTGGTCCGCCTGAGGCGCCCAACAACAAGCCAATGTCGTCAGCGGTTAACTGCTTTTCCTGAATGTGCTGATACGCTTGCGCACCGGCTTTAATATCAATCCAGTCGCTCATACTACTGTCCCTGATTTATAATTGTTTCTTTCGTTCGGCGAGAATACCCAGCAAAAAGACAATGCCTATAGTGCTGACAGCTACAAACTGAAGTGGTATGTGACCCAGCCAGCCGGCTAAAACCGGTGTAAACCAAACCAACAGCCAACCATAGCCAAAGGCGCACACGACTACAAACACTAAGGTTCTGAAAAGGAAGTGCCAATGCGCGACCTGGCGCTTTACCATTTTATTAATTTCATTACCGTAAATGACCAACAAAGTGGCCACAATCATCATCGCAATTTCATAAAAATGCGGACGAATCATCATTCCTAAATTATTAAGTAGCTGCTGCACGTCTTACTCTCCCTACCTAACGCCCGCCCGAGTATACGAACTTTCTTATATTTTCGCATCCCAAGTTTTTCTCCGCTTATGTTATGCTTTTGGCAAAATTGCATGACGACAGGACACTCAATGAAAGTAATATCATTCAATATCAACGGTATTCGCGCACGTTTGCACCAACTTCAGGCGGTTATCGATAAACACCAGCCCGATATTATCGGTTTGCAGGAAACCAAAGTTCATGACGACCAATTTCCCCTGGCAGATGTCAAGGCGATGGGTTATCACGTCATTTATCATGGCCAAAAAGGTCACTACGGTGTTGCCATGCTCAGCAAAAAGCCGTTGGAAAACCCACAGTTTGGCTACCCGACTGACGATGAAGACGCGCAGCGCCGAATGATTATGGGTGACTACCCACTTGAGAACGGTAAACGTGTACGTGTATTGAATGGCTACTTCCCACAGGGCGAAAGTCGTGACCATCCCACCAAATTCCCGGCAAAAGAAAAGTTTTATCAGGACTTAATGAATTACCTGAATACCGAACTCTCTGCCGACGACCCGGTGATTGTTATGGGCGATATGAACATTTCGCGCATTGACCGTGACATTGGTATTGGTGAAAACAACGCCAAGCGCTGGCTGCGCACCGGTAAATGCAGCTTCTTACCAGAAGAGCGTGAGTGGATTCAAACACTGATGAACTGGGGCTTCCAGGACACTTACCGCCTGCTGAACCCGGATACGGACAACGAATTTAGCTGGTTTGACTATCGCTCTCGTGGCTTTGACGACAACCGGGGCCTTCGCATTGACTTAATTTTAGCGACCGAGAGCCTGGCCGAGAAATGTGAAGATACCGGCATTGATTACGAGCTTCGCGGTATAGAAAAGCCTTCTGACCACGCCCCTGTTTGGTCAACCTTTAACGTGTAACCTTAATGTTCATGCGGCGGGAGCTGATCAAGCGCCTGTCGCAGAACAATGGCTAAATCCATGTATCGAGGCGCTTTGTTGTTAGCCGCTTTAACCGGAATACCTTGCGCCTCAAGCTTCTGCCTTAGCTCCAAATACCAACGTTTTAACTGCGGCTTCAGCTGCTGCTGTGAACGCCACCCCAGCCAATAGATTCCCTGTAACGGTAAACTCAGCATAATCAACGACAGCATAATGCCTGTTGCCAACTGCTCCTGAGGCAAAAACTGCCAGGTCAGTAATGCATTAATTACTGCTATAGCCGGCACCCATTTGACACCTTTACGTGTCATTGGAATAACCCGGGACTCTGTCATTGCCGCAACCACTGAGTGGTGAGGCCACGTTTCAGCGTAGGTTTTTCCGTCACGAAGTGTTTGAAAAAACGACTGGCTCAACTGAATAACTCCTAAAACCGCTGCATTAATGATCAATTAAATGACCGCTGTACGATATTCGACCTTTACAAATAACCTTTACTTTTCAGTACCTTACACTGTTACAACCGTGTAGTGCACAAAGATATCCACAGATAATGTGGATACAGTTGATAAGCTTCCCGCGCTTTGTCACTATACTCTTAAAATTAACGCCATAAGAGGGTCAACCGCAGTGCCCCAACCTCAGCTTCCATCAATATACGCGCCCATAACCGGGCGGGTTCAGTCGGCGCGTTCTGCCTCCGCTATTCCGGGAAGCGAATTGCTTGGCCGAGGCCTGCAACTCAGCATAACAGGCAGTACCTTATATGCGCCAGTATCCGGCGAATTGCTGCACTTAAGCCAGAGTGCCGATTATATCGCCATTAAAGTCAACGAGCACTTTTCCCTGCAACTCATTTTAGGTCGTGGTGAACAATACTTAACGCATGACGCGCTAAAAGTGCTTTGTCGTCGCGCTGAGCGAGTGGAGCAAGGTGCACCGCTTGCCTCGTTAAACCTCCCCAGACTACGCAGTTTACCGCAGTCACAGCAAGGGTTAAGCGTGTTATTATCTGCATTAACCGAGCAAGCAAGTGAATTGCCCGTGCACTGGCTGCAAAGCGGCCGTGTTTTTGCCAATGAAACCTGTCTTAACGAAGAACCGGAGTAATAGAAGTATGTTGACCATTTACGGAATTAAAAACTGTGACACTGTTAAGAAGTCGCTGAAGTGGTTAGATAAACACAGCGTTGACTATCAGTTTATTGATGTTCGTGAGCAACCTCTGGAAAAAGAAACGGTTCTGGACTGGCTGAATGAACTACCGGCTGAACAACTCATTAATAAACGCAGCACCAGTTGGCGTAATCTTTCTGACGACCAAAAAGCCTTAACCGATAATAACCAGCTGGCCGAACTGGTAGCAGAGCAACCGACCTTATTTAAACGCCCATTAGTAAAAGACAGTGACGGTATTCACTGTGGCTTTAAAGATGCACAGTGGAGTGAACGCTACTTATGAGTTCCGAAACACTAGCATTAGCCAAAGAGCTCATTTCCCGGCCCTCTGTCACACCGGAAGACGAAGGTTGCCAGCAAGTTATTGGCGAACGTTTGGCAGCACTGGGGTTTGAACTGGAAACCATGGTGTTTGAAGACACCACCAACTTATGGGCACGCCGCGGTCAGGGGCGTAAAGTGTTCTGCTTTGCCGGGCACACCGACGTTGTTCCACCCGGGGATGTCAACGACTGGCAGTTTCCGCCATTTGACCCCACTATTCATGACGGGTACTTATACGGCCGAGGTGCTGCCGACATGAAAGGCAGCCTGGCGGCTATGGTAACGGCCACCGAAGCTTTTATCGAAAAACACCCTAATGTTGATGCGGATATCGCCTTTCTCATTACCAGTGACGAAGAAGGCCCTTTCATAAACGGCACCAAACGTGTGATAGAGACTTTACAAGCACGTAATGAGCCAATTGATTGGTGCATTGTTGGTGAACCGTCAAGCACCGATAAGCTCGGTGACGTGGTTAAAAACGGGCGCCGTGGCAGTTTAACCGGCGACTTAACGGTACTGGGCATTCAGGGGCATGTTGCTTACCCTCACCTGGCGGATAACCCAGTGCATAAAATAGCGCCCGCGTTAAGTGACCTGGTTAATGAGCAATGGGACGAAGGCAACGCAAGCTTCCCTCCGACAACGTTTCAAGTGTCCAACATAAACGCCGGCACCGGTGCGGGCAATGTGATACCCGGTCGTATAGACACCCAGTTTAATTTTCGCTTTTCCACAGAAGTCACTGCTGAAGAATTAAAACAGCGCACAGAAGCTATTCTCGACAAGCACAACTTAAAATACTCACTGACGTGGAAGCTCAACGGCCCACCATTTTTAACCGATTCCGGCGGTTTAATTGAAGCGGTTACCCACGCCATACAGGATGAATGCGGATTCAAGACTGAGTTATCCACCGGCGGCGGCACATCTGACGGTCGCTTTATTGCACCAACAGGCACCCAAGTTGTCGAATTAGGACCGGTGAATGCCACCATTCATAAAGTGAACGAACGAGTGAAAGCCGACGACCTAGACAAACTCAGTGCTCTCTACCTGCGTTGTATGGAGAACCTGCTGTGTTAACGCTAAGGCAAATCACCGGCGCCGACGAGTCGCATTTGGTCGATATAGAAAACCAGCGACTCGAAGAACAAGCGGCAAGGGCCTACGTTAAGCTCAAACAAGCGGCTTCGAATAACGGCATTGAAGTTCGTATTGCATCGGGATTCCGTTCTTTAGATCGCCAGCTGTCAATTTGGAATCGCAAGTGGCGGGGGGAGCTCACTCTGCGCAATAAAAATGGCGATATTATTAACGCCAATGCCTTAAGCGATACTGAAAAGTTGTGGGCGATATTGCACTGGTCGGCACTTCCAGGTGGCAGTCGACACCATTGGGGAACAGATTTAGACGTTTATGATCCGCGCCCTTTCGAAGCTGACAAAACGCTAAAATTGGAGCTCGTGCCCGGTGAGTACGTCAATGAATCCGGCCCGTGCTATGAGCTATGGCAATGGCTTACTCAACACGCTCATGAGTATGGCTTCTTTTTTCCGTACGCCCGTTATCAGGGCGGTGTCGCACAAGAGCCCTGGCACTTAAGTTACCGGCCAATTTCCAGTCAGTGTCACAAGCTGCTGTCATTAGAGGTTCTGGAGGGCACTATCAGTGCGCTCGATCTTGAAGGCAAACTCTGTATTCTGGATAACCTGCCAACGATAAAAAAACATTATATTGATACAATAACTGAGGATGAGGGATGGACGAACATTTGGTGTGGTTACTAATAGCCCTGGTAATAGGCGTTATTGTCAGTAACCTGATGGTCTTAAAGTACAGTGCGAAATTTAAATGGCCCGGAACAAAGTCGTCAGAAAAGAAAGACGACTCTGAAACGGACCACAAAGACAAGCAGGATTAAATATCCGCGCCTAGTCGCTTAGCCACTTCACGATAAGCTTCAACGACACCACCAAGACCCTGGCGGAAACGATCTTTGTCGAGCTTTTCGCGGGTTTCGGCGTCCCATAAGCGGCAGCCATCCGGGCTAAATTCGTCGCCTAACATGATTTCGCCGTTAAAGACACCAAACTCAAGCTTATAATCAACCAGCAGCAAGCCTGCATCAGCAAAGAGCTTTTTCAGAACATCGTTCACTTTGAACGTCAATTCTTTCATTTTCTCAATTTGCTCAGCTTTTGCCCAACCAAATGCCTGAATGTGATACTCGTTGATCATTGGATCGTGCAGCGCGTCGTTCTTCAGGAAGAACTCAAAGGTTGGTGGATTTAATTCCATACCTTCTTTAACGCCTAAGCGTTTAACCAAAGAGCCCGCAGCATAGTTGCGCACCACGCACTCGACTGGAATCATGTCGAGCTTTTTCACTACCGATTCGGTATCGCTGATACATTCATCCAACTGGGTTGGAATGCCGGCTTCTTCCAGCTTACTCATAATAAAGTGGTTAAACTTATTGTTTACCTTGCCTTTATCGTCAAGCTGCTCAACTTTTTCACCGTCAAAAGCCGATGTATCGTTACGAAACTCCAGAATTAAACGGTCTGGATCATCGGTGTGGTAAACCGTCTTCGCTTTACCCCGGTACAACTCACTGCGCTTTTCCATTGATTGTTCCACTCGCACTTAATTACAGTTTACTTTGCTGTTTGACAGCTGCTCGGAAATTCTCATAAACCGCTTGCAGCCACTGCTCAGATACCATTGTATCATCTTGATAGACGCGTACAGCAGTATTCTTTCCAGACTCAAGCAATCTAAATTCGTACTCACCTTCTTCGATATTCAGCGGTTCGTAGTCGTCGCCGCCAATAAACAAGAAGCCGCTGTCCGGTTCGCTGTAGCTAACAAAATAAGTACCGGTTTCACGGTTTAAGTCTTCGACTTCAAAGCCAATGCTTTGTACCGCAAGATTCACCAATGGCCATGCTTGATCAAAGCTATCTTCAACCAACAAGATATTTTCTCCAGCGTCAGACTGAGTCAGCTGGGTATCAATACCTTCAGCTTTAAGCTGTGCCACAGCCTGCTGTTGCTTACGGTTTACTTCAGAAATAATAGCATTAAGTAAATCTGCTTCGAGGTTATTTCCGACTACTGGCGCAACATCCACCGTGCGACCATCAACTTTTTGCGTAAAGTTATCAATGTTAACTCGCAGTGACGTGGTGCGGTTGTGCGACTCAGTTTCCTGAATAATTTCGTAACGGAATGTACGCTCTTGTAGCTTATCCTCTTCACCACCAAAGCCGAGAAAACCACCCTCGCCGTCCAGTGTTTGCTGAAGACTCATCGTTTCAGTTAACCAGTGACCATCACTTTGCACGTCATAGCTAATACCACGACGCTCAAGTACCGTTTCTGCGGCCTCTTTTACAAATTCAGTAACAGAATCACCCATACCATCAACAATATCGAAATACGCCCGCGTTTCAGTTTCAGTCTCCAGTACCCGGCTACCTAGGCCTAATGGACGCACTTGTTGAGGGGCTGTAATGTTGACACGTTGCCCAATCGGAGCATTTTTTATATCGGTCTGCGGCACAGCGTAATCAGAATCCCGCTCAGGACGCTCAAGATCGCCAGGCAACGTCAAGGTATCAGTTGGTTGAATATTGACGTAATCAAAACCGCCACTGGCTCTTTCTCTATCTGCCGCGGAACAACCAGCAAGCGTCGCTGCGGTTAGCGCCAGGGCAAGGTAGGACAATTTCATTATGACTCCTGAGTATTAATAAGATTAGCTTTCTCCAACACCGACTCAATAATGGCCTGATTAGCCTCTTCTGGCGGTGTTAACGGAAGGCGATAATTGGCACTGCACCAACCCATGAGCGCTAACGCCCATTTGACTGGAATAGGGTTAGATTCAATAAATAGCATGTCGTGCAGCGGCGCTAGTTGTTCATCGAGTTTGTTTGCGGTCTCAGAGTCGCCTTTAACGGCTGCATCAACCATGGCTTTCACCTGCTCTGGCGCTATATTTGCTGTGACGCTAATAACACCATGACCACCTGCGAGCATGAACTCACGAGACGTTGGGTCATCGCCGCTTAGCAAAATAAAATCGTCACCGCAGCGTTTTTTAAGCTCGGCCACACGGCTGACATCGCCAGTGGCTTCTTTTACACCAACCACGCCTGGAATCTGCGCCAGCTTCTCGATGATATCCGGCGTCATGTCAGAGCAAGTTCTGCCCGGCACGTTATAAAGAATTTGAGGCTTGTCGGTAACGTCGGCACAGGCTTCGAAGTGCGCCATCAGTCCAGCCATAGAAGGCTTATTGTAATATGGTGTGACATTCAAAAAGCCATCAACGCCGGCTTGGGTCATTTTTTTGGTCAGTTGCACGGCTTCACTGGTAGAGTTTGAGCCATTTCCGGCAATAACACTTATACGCCCAGCGCTCAGCTCCACCACCGCATTGACCACATTAATATGCTCTTCGTGGGTTAATGTCGTTGACTCGCCGGTTGTTCCCACGGCAACAATAGCGTCGGTTCCTGCTTTTATATGTTGTTCTACCAGAAACTCAAGTTCGCTGTAGTCCACATTACCGTATTTGGTAAAAGGAGTGACCAGTGCAACGATACTGCCTTTCAGCATACCTTCTCCAAGTCCTAAATTTTGGGCAACAATGTTAATGCCAGCCCTAACGAAACACAAGTGATAGGAACGTATCTTAGTCAGAAGGTTCCGTAAACCTAAGAAAAACCGGACTAAGCTTTCCTAACGTATAAGCTGTTGGTTAAGATACCCCTATTCATTTATTGGAAGACTAAGGAGACAGTCATGAATACATTACAAGCTGGCGACAAAGCGCCTGAGTTCACACTATTAGACGCAAATGAAAACGAAGTGTCGCTAAAAGACTTGCTGAAAGAGCACCGTGTACTGGTTTACTTTTATCCGAAAGCCATGACACCAGGCTGCACCGTGCAAGCTCAAAACTTGCGAGATCAGCGTGACGAGTTGGCGAAGCATAACGTTGTTTCAGTGGGTATTAGCCCTGACGCTCCTAAGCGTTTGGCGAAGTTCACTGAACGTGACGAATTGAACTTCACCCTGCTAAGCGACGAAGATCATAAAGTTGCTGAAGACTTCGGTGTTTGGGGCCTGAAGAAATTTATGGGCAAAGAATACGACGGTATTCATCGTATTAGCTTTTTGGTTGAACAAGACGGAACCATTTCAAAGGTATTCAATAAGTTCAAAACCAAAGAACACCACGACGTGGTCTTAGAGCACCTGAAAGGCTAAACCATACTCATATTAGGCACTAAGCCTCGTCACTTTATGACGAGGCTTTTTCTGTTTTCTCTTCCGTTTGTTCTATATTGCTAGTTCCGGTGTCCCAGGCGGTTATAACAGCTTTAACCAAGCTAGCCAGCGGGATGGCAAAGAACACACCCCAGAACCCCCAAATACCACCAAATATCAATACCGCGGCAATAATGTAGACCGGGTTTAAACTCACTGCTTCAGAAAACAGCAGCGGCACCAGTAAGTTACCATCGAGCGCCTGAATAATGAGATAAGCAACCGTCAGCCACACAAACGGGGCGGTAGGTCCGAACTGGAACAATGCGACTAAAACGACAGGAATTGTGACCACTGCTGCACCAATGTACGGAATGAGCACCGAAAAGCCGACGAGAATGGCCAGTAACAAAGCAAACTGGAGCCCAAACAAGCTAAAGGTCACAAAGGACACTATCGCCACGACGATAATTTCAATCACCTTACCGCGAATGTAATTCATAATTTGCAGGTTCATTTCCTGCCCGACCTGAGTAATAAGTGCTCGGTTAGACGGCAGTAACTTACTGAAGTTAGCCATTAACACGTCACGATCTTTCAACATGAAGAAAATAAGCAGCGGCACGACGATTAAATAAACCAACATAGCCATAAGGTTTATTAACGAAGTGACAGAGACTGTTACCAGGCTTTCGCCAAAACCAACGACACGATTCTTCAACGACTGAGTCAGCTCATTAATCTGGCTTTCATCGATAACGCTTGGGAACATTTCCGGCAGTTTATGCAACCATATCTGTAAGTTACCTATCATATTCGGCAACTCTTGAATAAGCATGGTGCTTTGCTGCCATATAACCGGAACCAGTGTCAGCAGCACCAGAACAGCCAGCGCCAAAAACGCTACAAAAGTGATAATAGTGGCGGTTAACCGTGACATTCCCATATACATGAGGCGAGTTACCGGCCAGTCGAGCAGGTAAGCAAGTGCAATAGCAACAATAAGCGGCGCCAGTAAGTTACCAAACAGAACAATAACAACGACTGTCACCACCAGTAACAGGAATAGGGTAACCGCATTAGGATCTGAAAACTTACGTTGATACCACTGCTTTATGTAATCAAACATGAACTGTTATCTCCCAGAGATTCTTACAAGGAATAGTATCAGTCCTTGCAATCTTTCCATAACCCCATAGAGTAAAAAGGAACTAAAGATGAAAAAATCACTCTTATCAGTGACAAAACCTGAGTATTTGTAACTTCACTAATTGAGTCGTCGATGTATAAAACGCTGCTAAAAACTTTGCTGCCCGCTGTTATTGCTGTTACCACCTTTTTTACTGCATTTGCTTACAGCGCACAAGACAGTCGCAGACTTCCTGAAATAGGCACCACTGGCGCAGCATTTCTGAGCATTGAACGCGAGCAAGTGGTTGGCGACTTTTACATGCGTCAGGTGCGGGCGCAGGCGCCTATTATTTATGACCCGGTACTCGACAGCTATCTGAGCAATTTAGGGCAACGCCTAGTGCGCCATAGCAACGGTGTGAAATACCCCTTTAACTTTTTCTGGATACGCAATAACGAAATTAACGCCTTTGCGTTTATGGGCGGCTACGTGGGTGTGCATACCGGGCTTATTCAGGAAGCCCGCACCGAGTCCGAGCTGGCCGCTGTACTCGGGCACGAAGTCGCTCACGTCACACAGCGCCATATTGTCCGCCGCATGCAAGAGCAGCAGCAAAATATGCCCATGACTATTGCCGGTGTTATTGGCTCAATTCTTCTGGGTATGGCTAACCCGGAAGCCGGTATGGCCGGTTTGTATACAACGCTCGGTGCCACCAGTCAGTCGCAAATTAACTACACTCGGCTTTATGAAAGAGAAGCTGACCGCATTGGTTTGTCTGTTCTGTTAGCCGCTGGCTTTGACCCTATGGGGGCACCGGATTTTTTCGGTCGTTTAGCGGAAAAATATCGTTACGTCAGTAAGCCGCCAGAAATGCTCATGACTCACCCGCTCCCCGAGTCACGTATTGCGGATACCCGCGCACGTGCAGAGTCTATGCGTCAGGTTAATGTAAAACCCAGTCTTGAGTTTGCATTAGCGAAAGCTCGTGTCGAAGCACGTTACGCAGAAAACCCATCGGTTTCCGACTTCCAGGATATGGCGAACAGCAGTAACCCAATTAACCAACGTGCCGGCACTTATGGTCTGGCGATAATTGCTCTCGACCGGGGCCAGTACAACACAGCTTCAGAGCATATCAACACCTTGCTTAAAGACAAGCCGAACAACCCGTTTTACATTGACGTACAAACCGATATTTTACTGGGGCAGGAAAACTACGAATACGTTATGGATTGGCTGGAAGGTAAGTATATCCGTCAGCCGACAGAGCCTGTTATTACCATTAACTTTGCCAATGCAGCACTCACATCCGGCAATGGCAAGCTCGCTGAAAAACTGTTGCGCGAGTTTTTACTGCAGAATCCAAACCACCCGTTAGCACTCGACTTACTGACCCGCGTGTATGAGAAAAGTGGGAAGCGAGCCGCCATGTACGAAACTCGCGCCGAGGCATTGGCGTTACGTGGTAACTTTTCGCTGGCCATTAATCAGCTGCACACAGCGCATAACCACACGGACAATGATATTACCCGTAAGCGCATTAACGCTCGCATAGACCAACTGCGAGCGCTCGAAAACCAAGCCAGAAACATTATGTGATGTTACTCGGCGCCCACAGCGTTATTCAGGGAGTCCAACGTTTGCTCGCCCATGAGCGGTCCATCAACACTGCCATCCGGTCGGATCACATAGGTTGCCGGCAGCATATTGGGTCGCTCGAATGGAAATGCGGGTGCCGGCTGAGTCAGTGACAGCGGAAATTCAATACCGTGCTTTTTCTTCAATGCGGCTAAATCTTCATTCGACATAGGATCAAAGCTGACACCAATAAGCTCGACGTTTTCAGGCTTTTGGTGGTGAAACTCATTCAGTTCGGGTAACTCTCTTAAGCACGGAGCGCACCACTCGGCAAAATAGTTAACCACCACCGTTTGCCCCTGCATTGAAGACCAGTCGTAAGTGTTACCAGTATCGGTCGTGACATCGACTGACTCAGAGCAGCCCAACAGCATAAAAGAAGCAACGAAAGCAATGACTGCGAGTTTCATTCTTAACCCCGTTTAGTTAGTATTAGTGCATTACGAGAGACTACAAGGTACGACAAAAATGAGTGAAGTAACAATTTATCATAACCCACGTTGTTCAAAGTCAAGACAAACCCTTGAGCTTCTCAAAGAGAAGTCTATTGAACCAGAAGTTGTCGAGTACCTCAAAACTCCGCCAAACGCTGCTGAATTAAAAGACATTCTGAGCAAACTTGGACTTTCCCCAGACGAGCTTATGCGCAAAAAAGAGGCTATCTACAAAGAGTTAGGGCTTGCCGGTGTCAGTGACGAAAACGAATTGATTACGGCCATGGTCAATAACCCTAAGCTTATTGAGCGCCCTATTGTCATTAAAGGCGATAAAGCGGCTATTGGTCGTCCTCCGGAATCTGTACTGGATATTCTTTAATGGCGCAGGTTTTAATCCTTTATTACAGCCGCGGTGGTGCCACTCAACAGTTGGCCGACGCTATTGCTGAAGGTGTCGCAAGCGCTGGTGGCGAAGCCGTATTGAGAACCGTTAATACGGCCAGTGATGCTGCCAGCGAACGTGACCTCGATGTCAGCAACGATGACTTAGAGCAATGCGATGCACTGATTCTTGGCAGCCCTACACGATTTGGACACATGGCATCCGGCTTACAGAAGTTCTGGGAAGGCACCTCATCTCAGTGGTTATCGGCGACCTTAGCTGATAAGCCCGGGGCTGTCTTTACCTCGTCCAGCTCGTTACATGGCGGTCAGGAGTCGACCTTACTAAGCCTGGCTCTGCCGTTGTTGCATCACGGTATGCTGCTGGTGGGTTTGCCCTACTCTGAGCCCGCCCTGCATAAAACCGAGTCTGGCGGGTCTCCTTATGGTGCAAGTCATGTCGACGGCTCAGGTAAACTCACCGAGCATGAACGCCAACTTGCGGTTGCTTTGGGTAAGCGCGTTGCCTCAGCCGCTCAAAAGTTAATGTCTTAGGATTTATTCATGCCAACATCTCCACAGTTTTATCGTGTCTTAACGCAGCTTTGCTATTGGCCATTGCTGGTTCTTGTCACCTTGTGGCATAGCCTACCGAGTTCGGAACCGGCGTCTTTGCCTACTTCGCTTTCTTTGCTGTTTTGGGTATTGCCGCTACTATTCCCGCTAACCGGGCTTGTGCGCGGTAAGCCATACACGCATGCCTGGGCGAACTTTATTCTTATGCTTTACTTTCTGCATGCTTTAACCACTTTATGGACACACCCGGATGAGCGCGTATGGGCTGCGTTAGAGTTACTTTTTGCGGTTGGTGCTTTTATCGGAGCAACGGGTTTTGCCCGCTATAAAGGTCGCGAATTAGGATTGGGCTTAAAGAAATTGAAAGATCAGGACTAAACCGACAAGATCTTTTTAATAAAAGGTATGGTTAAACGGCGTTGATAGGTAATCGACGCCTTATCCAACTCGTTCAACGTATTCATCAACTCACGCATTGAGCGCCCCAAGCGCTGTATCATGAAAGCCGCAACATCATCAGGTAACTCCAACCCCCGAAATTGTGCTCGTAAGGACAGTACCTGTGCTTTGTCTTCATCGGTTAGTGGCTGTAGCTGAAAAGCCGTCGCCCACTGAAAACGGGAGTGTAAATCGGGCAAACTGACGTTTGTTTTTACGGCAGACTGTTGCGCGGTCATAACTAAGCGGCTGTATTCGTTGTCAGTTACGCGATTAATCAGTGCAAACAGCTCGTAACACCAGCTCTCATTGTCGGTAACGCGGTCGACGTCGTCCAGGCAAATAATACTGGCCTGCTCAGCTCCCTGAAGCACAGCGCCGGGCTGAACCTCTGCAAGCTCCTTCAGCGGGAAATAAAACACGCGGTTAGTGTTAGACGAAGAGGCAACCAAACTGTGCAGCAAATGACTCTTGCCAACGCCCTCAGGTCCGGACAGCCAGGTCAGCTGTTCACTGGTTTCTAACGGTGCCTGTTTTTGAGGCAACGTATGCAACCATTTTAACGCCGTTTCATTACTGCCTTTGTGAAAGGTTTCAAAGGTCTCATCGTCAGGTAACTGAACGGCTAAAGGCAACTGCTGAGGAGGCATTAATTGCCCCCGCGCCATTCATAAGTCTGTACCTGATTCTCGCTCATGCTGACAAAAGGTCCCATGTCACGCACTTTTAAACGACCGTCGAGGTTTATCGACTGAATAACATGATCTAACGAGCCGTTAATCACAATATCGAACTCAGAAAGACTCTGAGAGTATTGTTTTAATGTCACGTCCTGCACTGACACAATACTTTTTAAGAACGACTCAAGCGCTAATACATGCTGAAGTTTGTTTAGCCCTTCAACCTTTATGGCCATGGTTTGGCTCACACTTTCGTCCGACGCTGTCACGCTGTAGATAGAAGACAGCTTAGCCATCAACTGTTGCATTAACGGCTCTGCCAACCAGTCTTTGCTTGTTGCAGAGACTTTACCGTACAAACGTCTGTCGCCCACTTCCACTGACCAGTCCAGAACCCATGGCTCTTCACTTTCCGCGTTGCGCATTATTTTTCCGACAAAAAGTCCATCGGAACCATAACGTTTAGACGTTTCTTTAATAGGTTGCATGAAACGCGCCCATACATCGGTTGGCGAAATCGTAAAAGAGTCCGTTAAATCCATTAAAGGCATACGTATTGGCAAACTTAACTGGCGTGCGAAAAAACTGAGTTGCTGCTGAAAAACCGACTGTCCGGAACTGTCGAGTATGGTTCTGCGACCATCTTCGTTTTCCGTCACAATCCACATTAACAGCTCTGGTCGGCGGCTACCCCAATACGGCAATTGATGCTCTGCTAACAATGAACGTACTTTGGTACCATCAAAGGTCGCGGTTAATGTGCGCTGCCCCTGGTTGTCACTGTAACCGTACTGAATGAGATAGTTACTGACGCTGCGTAGCGCCCGCTCAACCGCTTCGTGCTCGATAGACTCAGGTTGTCCGGTCACTTTCAAAATAACCCGTTCAAACGCTTCTCGAATGGCTTGTTGCCGATGCGAATTGCTTTGCGAGGCAACCTCCACTTCCGCTGAATACAGGTTATCAACCAGCTTTGCCTGAGCGCTGCCGTTATAGAGCATGGTCAGCAATGTAATTGACGCAATAAAAGCAAAGCGACTTAGCAACCGTGACATGACATCATCCTAATAAGACTTTGAGAGCATATTAAACAGCCAAAACCAGAACAGCAAGTAACAACTTGTGGATAAGCTTGTGGGAATCTCCCCTATGAAAAAACGGCAACTGACGCTATGATTGCCATAAATTCAAAAACAGCGGTAAAGACATGCTAAAACAACAACTTCGGGGAATCAGCTCACTGCTTACCAGCATCAGTCTCATTGGTGTTGTAGTGGGTATGACCAGTACCCTGTTAAGTTTGCGCGCCACTATCGAAGACTTCGGTACGCTGGTTACCGGTTTTATCATGTCAGCCTATTTTATTGGCTATTTATTTGGCTCAACCCGCGCACCAAAAGACATTCGTCGTGTCGGCTATATTCGCTCGTTTGGTGGCCTCGCCGCTCTTGCCGCGTTCAGTATTTTAATGCAGGCAATATGGGTCGACCCGGTTGTCTGGTTTGTCATGCGCTTTATTACCGGCTTTGCCATTTCCGGTATTTTCGTCATTGTCGAAAGCTGGCTCAACACCATGGCCGACAACAAAAGCCGCGGCACCCTGCTGTCTGTTTATCTGGTGATTATCTACAGCGGACTCATTGCCGGCCAGCTGATACTAGGCGTCGCCGACCCTGCTGGCTTCGTTGCTTTCGCTATTGTTGCCCTGCTCATTAACCTGGCGCTTATACCCATTTTGGTCAGCGTTACGGTCGAGCCAACCACTCATGAAAACAAAAAAGTACCGGTTTCACTGTTGTTGAAAACGGTGCCGTTAGGGGTTGTGAATGCGTTCGTTATGCAGGCCTGCTACGCAATGTTTTACGGCATTGGACCCATGTATGCCTCTTACATTGGCTTAAGTGTCTTTCAAATTACCATCTTTATGGCAGCCTTCATTTTAGGCGGACTCATTTCCCAGGCGCCATTTGGACTTTTATCGGACAGAATTGACCGCCGTTTTGTTATTGCTATTTGTGCGGCCGGCGGCACGGGTGTTGCCGTATTGCTCTCACAACTGGGCGCATCCAACGCTATTTTAATTTACCTGGCGGTGGGTTTACTGGGTGCCTTTATATTGCCTCTGTATTCGCTAGGCATGGCGCACACCAATGACTACCTGGAAAAGGATCAGATGGTTGGTGCCACCGGCGCTATTATCAAAATAGGTGGTGCAGGCTCTATTATCGGGGCACCGGCCGTTGCTGCGCTCATGCAGTTTGGCGCCATAAATTTCTTCTTCTTACTGTTGGCCAGTCTTACCGCGCTGGTGTGCTTGTATACGCTGTATCGAGTGACTCGTCGTGCAAAAGCAGAAGACCAGCTACACAGCAATTTCGCTATTTTGGCACCGTCACAAACCTCTGACGAGCTCTTAACATCGATGGCGGAAGAAGCGCCTGAAAGTCTTGAGGAAGAAGAGGAAGACGAGGATAGCGAAATAGAAAGTAACGCTATCCTCCGTTAGCAGAGGGTTATTTATCAGCCAGTAAGTCGTTGACCCACTCAGCGGCTTGCTGGAGTATCGCATCTAAATGCTCTTCACCAACAAAGCTTTCAGCGTATATTTTGTAAACAGGTTCTGTACCTGACGGGCGCGCCGCGAACCAACCGTTCTCAGTAGTCACTTTAATACCGCCAAACTGCGCGTCGTTCCCTTTCGCTTTGGTGGTAATGTCCGTGACTGCTTCATCGGCAAGCGTTGGCAACTTCACTTTATAAGCACGAATGCCTTTAAAGCGCTGATTCATTTCTGTTGAGGATGCCGTATCAACACGGCGATAAAACGACGTACCATGCTGCTCGCACAGTTCATCATAGTACTGACTGGGGTTCTTGCCCGTTGTCGCCAGAATCTCAGCGGCCAGCAAGGCTAAAACAATACCATCTTTGTCTGTCGTCCAGGTATCACCGTTACGGTCCAGCATGGTTGCACCAGCACTTTCCTCGCCCGCGAACGCAATACTCTGGTCCGCTAAGCCTTCTGCGAACCATTTAAAACCAACCGGTACTTCCATCAGTTTTCGGTCATTGGCAGCGACAACTCGGTCTATCATCGCGCTGGATACAAGCGTTTTACCAATAGCGGCAGCGTCTGACCAGGAGCGGTGCTTACTCAAATAGTCGATAGCCACTGACAAATAATGGTTCGGATTCATTAAACCATGCGTTGGGGTCACAATACCGTGACGATCATAGTCCGGGTCATTACCCATGGCTAAGTCGTATTTGTCTTTCAGCTCCAGCAGCGACGCCATTGCATGGGGGGACGAACAGTCCATGCGAATCTTTTCATCTTTATCGAGCGACATGAACGAGAAAGTCGCATCGACTACCGCGTTTTTGACATCAATATTGAGCCCATAATGCTCAGCAATTTGTAACCAGTACTTTGCACCCGAGCCACCCATGGCATCAACGCCCAGCGTTAAGTTAGCTTTCGCAATAGCATCCATGTCCACGCAGTCGGTTAAATGCTCAATGTAGTCTTTGCGCCAATCTACAAACGTCAGCCCCGGGTGTTCAAGAACGTCTTCGCTTTCGCAGGTATTCACGCCAATAAGTCCTGACGACAACAACGCATTTGCGTACTTTTCAATGGTCTTAGTGGCGTCACCGCCCGCTGGGCCACCGTGTGGCGGGTTGTATTTAAAGCCGCCGTCCTGCGGTGGATTGTGCGACGGGGTAATAACCACACCATCGGCTTTGGCGCTATTTTTCTTGTTCCACTGAATAACTGCTCGACTCAATACCGGTGTTGGCGTGTAGTCGTGCGCTGCCTGAACATGCACTTCCAGACCATTGCCTAAAAACACATCTAAAGCACTTAAATACGCCGACTCAGACAGTGCGTGAGTGTCTTTAGCCACCAAAATAGGACCGGTAATGCCCTGCTCCTCGCGGTACGCGCAAATCGCTTGTGCAATCGCCAAAATATGTGCTTCATTAAAGGAACGCTTTAACGAACTACCTCGGTGACCCGAAGTACCAAAACTGACTTTTTGTTCGGCTTTGCGTGGGTCTGGCTCATACACATAGTAGGCACTGGTCAACTGTGCAATGTTGGTTAAGTCACTAGCTTGCGCCAATTGCCCGGCGCGCGATGAATTTGCCATTATAAAAAATCCCTTATCTTTTCTGCATCAGCAGAGCTGTAGCCTAACGTCTTTGCAACCTGCGTCAGCATTGACTTTTTCTTGGTCGTATTGGTGTTGGTTATAACCCAGTACGGCGCATCAGGTATTTGTTTCGGATTGGTACTGTTACCGGTGCTCAGCAGCGCGTCTTCAGTGCGCGCAAAGTACTGACGGTCACGACCGCGTATGTCCAACACGTCAGCAAAACGGTCACTGTGACTTTTGTACAGCATGCTTAATATGTATAAAAAGCGGGCGACGACACTCTTTTGAATGCGCACGTCCTGCTCATTTAAGCGGTTAAAGACACTGTCTGCTTTCGTCTTTTCCGGCTTGGCAGGTGCCGGCTCTGTCGTTTTATCAACATCCAGCAAACGGCGCAGAATATCGGAAGCACTTTCTCCAATTTCGCGAGTGTGGCTAGCTATATAGGCGTACAAATCGTCGTCAATGTCTATCCGTTTCATTATTAATGACCGACCTCTAATAAACCATTATGTATGGCTTTGTCGCTTGCATCGGCACCACAAAGCCTTGAAAATAGACCGCAAAGTTTATCACTAAAGGCGACTCGATGGCAGACTCTAAACAATTGAATCATGAAACGCTTGGTAACTCTAAGAACCCGGCGGTTATCATCATTCACGGGCTTTTTGGCGACAAAGACAACCTCAAGCGACTGGCTCGCGAGCTAGAGTCTGACTTTTTCTGTGTATTACCAGACGTCAGAAACCACGGCGACTCCTTCCACAGCAACGACATGACCTACCCAAGCATGGCTGGTGACATTATTGCGCTTGCCGACGACCTTAACCTAGATTCGTTTCATTTAGTCGGTCACTCTATGGGTGGCAAAATTGCTATGGAAGTTGCTATGAGCGCTCCCAAACGAGTGTTGTCAGCGGTATTCGCCGATATATCTCCTGCAGCTTATGAAGGCACCCACGACCGCATTATGGAAGCACTTTGTGCGCTTGATCTTTCACAGGTTAAAAGCCGTGGTGACGCAGACAAGCAACTGGCCGATGCCATTGCTGAGAAAGGCGTGCGTCAGTTTCTGCTGAAGAACCTGAAACGTACCGACGACGGTTATCAGTGGCGCTTAAACCTAAACGCACTGAAAGAGTGCTACAGCGAAATATCCGGTGCGGTGAGTGAAAACACCTACGACGGGAAAGCGCTTTTTATTAAAGGCGGAAACTCGAATTATCTGACAGAGAAACACGAAGACGCCGTGAAAAAGCGTTTTTCCAACGCATCGGTTAAGGTTATTGATGACACAGGTCATTGGCTACATGCCGAAAAACCTCGTATATTTAACCGTTTGGTGCGCGACTTTCTAACCACCTAAGGTCGCTACTTTAACGACTTTATGCTATTCTACTTCTTCTCAAAAGAAGTCCCGTATTAACGACAAATGTCAGCAAGGAGTAGTTGTATGTTGGCTGAATATTATGAACAACTGGAAATTCTTGGCACCAATATAACGCTGGGAATTCTTTTCTTGCTGATTGGTCTGGCAATACGCGACGTTTTAAAACGCTCCTCAGTACCCAAGTTCGGCCAAATCATTGTTTGGCTGGTGTTATTCCTGGGTTGTTTTGGCTTCATTGCAAAAGGCATTATCCAAGTCCTGTGGGAGTCGGGTATTTAAAAAATTATTTACGTCACTGAATGGTTGCGTTCTATTTAATTACGAAATAATCCATTCAGTATTGTTGATTCGTATAAACAGGTGAAAATAATTTATGGCAACGGTTGGAATTTTCTTTGGTAGCGACACAGGCAACACAGAAGCTGTCGCTCAGATGATTCAAAAAGAGCTTGGAAAAAAGCTGGTCGATGTAAAAGACATCGCTAAGTCCAGTAAAGAAGACATTGCCAATTACGATTTACTGCTATTCGGTATCCCTACGTGGTACTACGGTGAAGCTCAGTGCGACTGGGACGACTTTTTCCCCGAGCTGGAGGAAATCGACTTTACCGATAAATTAATCGGCATTTTTGGCTGTGGCGACCAAGAAGACTACGCAGAGTACTTCCTTGACGCTATGGGCATGGTGCGTGACATTGTTGAAGCTAAAGGCGGCATTATTATTGGTCACTGGCCAACCGAAGGCTATAACTTTGAAGACTCTAAAGGCTTAGTCGACGACGACCACTTTGTCGGTCTGGGTATTGACGAAGACCGTCAGCCTGAACTGACTAAAGAGCGCGTCAAAAAGTGGTGCGAACAAGTCTACGAAGAAATGTGCCTGGCAGAACTGGCAAATGACAGTTAATACAGGGTATGCTGTTTAGTAAGTTTGACTGAGATTAAGAATAATTTATGGCGAGTAACGACGAACAGTTAAAAAAAGCAGGCTTAAAAGTCACGTCTCCACGCATGAAAATTCTGGAGATTCTGAAAAAGCCAGAGAACCAGCACATTAGCGCTGAGGACGTGTACAAGATACTGCTTGAGCAAAAAGACGAAATCGGCTTAGCCACGGTTTATCGTGTTCTGAACCAGTTTGACGATGCAGGCATTATTACTCGTCACCACTTTGAAGGTGGTCGCTCGGTATTCGAACTGAGCGCTAAAGAGCACCATGACCACTTAGTGTGCCTGACCTGCGGTCACGTTTTTGAGTTTGAAGACGACGTCATTGAAGAGCGTCAGGAAAAAGTGGCCAAAGCCAACAAACTGACGCTGACCAACCACAGCTTGTATTTGTACGGCGAGTGTCAGCGCGGTGAAAACTGTGAGTACAAACTGGCAATAGAGGCAGAATAGTATGGCATTGCGATGGCTCATTTATGGTGCCTACGGGTATTCAGGGAAGCTTATCGCACATCAAGCCAAACGCCGAGGTTACCACCCTATTCTCGCCGGTCGTAATGAAGCGTCACTGGAGCCAGTGGCGCGTCATCTCGAATTTGCATACCGCAGTTTCCCGCTAGACAATATCGACACTCTTAAAAGCCAACTGAGCGATGTCGATTTAGTTCTGAATTGCGCCGGGCCGTTTAGCAAAACAGCCGCCCCTCTTATTCAAGCTTGTATCGATACCAAAACACATTACCTGGATATTACCGGGGAAATTGATGTGTT